>Ga0209579_10000260_pt1 | contig 68704 bp, 49 predicted proteins | sample Coa_R1_2_FD_187152 | JGI IMG/M metagenome (GOLD analysis project Ga0209579, IMG submission 187152) | Surface soil microbial communities from Centralia Pennsylvania, which are recovering from an underground coalmine fire - Coalmine... | ecosystem: Environmental > Terrestrial > Soil >...
TGACCGCGCAGGGCGCGAATGCGTCCGGCGGAGCCCGCACGTTCATCACCAACGCCCACATGACGCTGGGCTACGGATTGGGCGCGACGTCCAACCAGTACGACGGCGTGGGTCGCAACACGTTCTGCGTCAGCAACGCCGGCACGATCTACCAGAAGGACCAGGGTTCCAGCGGCGTGCCTCCGACGACGTTCAACCCGGACAGCACCTGGGTGATCGCCGAGTAGTTGCCGCCCGGCGTACAAGCTCCTCTTCAAAATGGCCGCTTTTGGGCGGCCATTCTTCTTGAACGAGAATATGGATCGCTTGCTTTTCGTGATGGTCTATCAGAGCAGGCCGCATCGCCGTTGCTGACCCCGTTAAGAAATGCCGGTGGCGAGAAAACAGGACTCAACGTTGAGTCGCACAACCAGCCATGCGCCGCTCGCGCCGGGACCGTTGAATTTGAAGCTGGAAAATCACCGAGAAGCCCAGCCGGCAATCGAAGCGGGATTTTGGAAAGCTTTTGATGAATCCATGGCCTTCATTAAATCGATGCCGCTGTGAGCAACGCGCGGAATCGCGCCGTGCCGCTACCACAAGCCCCGTCGGCAATTCCGATTTGAGCGTGTCGGTCAATTCCCGCCCGTTCATACTGGGCATAACTACGTCCGTTATCATTAAGTCGATCGTCCCTTGCGTAGTATGCGCACATTTCAAAGCGTCGGCACCGCCAGGCGCACGGATAGAGCAACAGGTTTCCTAAAATTTTCTCCGCCCCCTAAGCTCCACACCCGCGGTGTCGACTTCATCTCACAATTTGGGCACCGTAAACCGACTTCAGAGCCTGCATTTAATCAGTTCCGGTTTCAGGCGTTCCCCCAGTTATTCTTGAAATAACTGTCATCTGTACGCGGAATCGACAATCCGGGCGGCGACGGCATAGCGGGTGAGCCCCGCTGTGTCGTGGATGTCGAGTTTCTGCATGAGGTGTTGGCGGTGCTTTTCGACGGTTTTGACGCTGATGTCGAGCTCCGTTGCGATTTGCTTATTCGCTTTGCCTTCGGCAACCAATTGAACCAATTCCACTTCGCGCGACGTGAGCTGCGACGCCGGGTCCGTGACAAGACCGCCATTGTGCGCGGACGAATTCGCCGCGTGTTCGTGAATCCGTTTGGACACAGCCGGACTGTAAATAAGATTTCCTTTCGTCACTTCACGAATCGCCTTTGAAAGAAGCTCTGCCGAGGAATGTTTGATCAGATATCCCGCCGCGCCCAGAGGGATCACGCGGTCGATGTAGACGTCGTCGCTGTACGCCGAAAGGATGAGCACTTTGGCCGCGGGATCGTGCTTGAGAATTTGCCGGGTGGCTTCCAGGCCATTGAGCAAGGGCATCGCGATATCCATGACCACCACGTCGGGACGAAGTGCGAGCGACAGTTCCACCGCCTGGCGGCCGTTGACCGCTTCGCCAACGACTTCAATGTCCCCTTCTTCGCTCAAGATTGCGCGCAGGCCCTGGCGCACGACGGTGTGATCCTCGGCCAGCAACACAGTAATTGGTTTCATCGTCTTAGCCCTTTATGCCGTTGGCGAACGGAATCCGCCCGCGGATCGCGGAGCCATGGAGAATCGAATGGTGTTTACGGCTCGACGCTTCCGTTTTCCCGTTGCGCAGCGTTTGCAGGGCCGCGAAGAGGCTGTCCAGTTCGGTCGTCTCGTCAAAGACGTGACGTGCCCCCAGTTCCAGGCAGCGGCTCCGCAGCAAAAGCGGCGCTTCGAGCGCCAGCACGATGACCGCTGGCGGCGGCGCAATCTCTTTAAGCAGGGAAATGGTCTGGGACAGCGCATCCCCGGCCATGTTCGGATCGAGCAAGACAACGTCCGGTTTTTCCCACTCGGCCAGCAACAACGCGTGGCGCATCTTTGTCACCGTGTCGACGACAACGACTCTATCCGGGTCCGCGATGAGCTCGGCGAGGCATTCGTTCCTGGCCGCAATGGGACCGACGATCAGGACGTTCAGCACAACGCCCGGTGTGAGTGGAAATATGTTCATGTGTCGCTCGCCCCAATTCGAGCAATGTTGCAGTCAATATCGCGGAATACCGTGGAACCCGCAATAAGCAGTAATCTGAAAGTGGCGTAGGAAACGGGAAGCTGCCGCGTAGGAAATTTCCTACAAACGCAGAGGCGCGGGCGTGGAGCCGGAAGCGGATGTCGGCGTATTTGGAGAGGCGCAATACGGCGCGTTACGGACGTGCGCCACGGAAACTGAGACGGTGCGCGGCTTACGACCGCGGCGCGACGCCAGGCGGCATGCCCCCGCCGAGGCCGTGTTCGGCGGCGTAGTGAACCAACTCCACGTCATTGCTCACGCCCAGTTTCTCGAACACCCGGGTGCGAAACGTGCTGATGGTCTTCACGCTCAACGACAATTCCGCGGCAATTCCCTTCACCGACTTGCCCGCCACCGTCATCTCGAAGACCTGGTATTCGCGATCCGACAAAAATTCGTGCCGCGGGCGATCACCGGCGCGGCTCACATCCGCCGCGAGTTGCTCGGCCAGCGCGGCGCTCACGTAACGGCCGCCGGACATCACCTTGCGCATGGCGTTGACCAGTTCTTCCGGTGCGGTCTGCTTGTTCAAGTAGCCGCTCGCGCCGGCCCGAAGCACGCGGACGGCGAGCTGATCTTCCGGCGTCGAGCTGAGCACCAGCACGGGCAGATCCGGGTAACGCTGGCGCGTCTCCCGCAACACTTCCAGCCCGCTGCGCCCCGGCATGTTGATGTCGAGCACGACCGCGTCCCACCGTTGCTCCCAAATCAATTGCAGCGCCTCGGCCGCCGTGCCGGCTTCGCCAAATTGCGCCCCCGGCCACTCGTCGGCGAGGATTTGCTTCAGCCCCTGCCGGAGGATCGCGTGATCGTCGGCGATCAAAATTTTCGTCATGGCCTTGAAACCTCCGCCGCTCGAATCAGCGGCATCCGAACCATGACCGTCGTGCCCGCACCGGGCGCACCGGTGATCTCCACGCGCCCGCCGAAAACCAGCGCGCGCTCGCGCATGCCGGCCAGTCCGATAGAGTGCATGTCGGACAACTTTTCAGGCGTTATGCCGCAGCCATTGTCGCACACCGTCAGCGTCAATTGCCCGTCTTTTACTGCGAGTTCCACGTCCGCTTCCGTCGCTTGCGCGTGGCGGATCACATTGGTCAAGCTTTCCTGCAAGATACGGAAGACCGCCGTGGCCTGGTCGTGACCGACCAAGGGCTCCGCGGCAGGCACCAAGGCGCGGCAAGCGATGCCCGTGCGCTTCACGAAATCCTCCGCCTGCCATTCGACGGCGGCGAACAGGCCGAGACTGTCCAGCACCACGGGCCGCAGGTCCGTGGCGATCTTCTGCACAGTGCTGATGACGGAATTCGTCCGGCTGGATATGCCGTGGAGCTTCCCGGCCAAGGCCGCGCGGGTCGTCTCATCCACCGCCTGCGCGAGTCGGCGGCTGGACCACACGATGTCAAATTTCAACAGCGTCAGTTCCTGCGCCAGCACGTCGTGGATTTCGCGGGCGATTTGTGTGCGCTCTTCTTCCCGAATGGACTGCAAGCGCGCCGCGAGTGCGCGCATTTGTTTCTCGGACTGCCGCAAGTTCTGCTCGGACTGCTTGCGCTCGGTGATGTCGCGCAGGAAAACCACAATCCGCCCGCTGTCGGTGGACCTGTAATGAACGCTGATTTCCACGTCAAAAATGCCGCCATCCTTGCGGCGGTGCCTGGACTCGAATCTATCCTGGCCCTGGGCCATGATCTTTTGGATGTGGGAGGCAATGTCCGCAGCCGTTTCGCAGTACTCCAAGTCGGAGATGCGCATGCTCAATAGTTCCTGCGCGCCATAGCCGCTCATCCCGCAATACGTCTCATTGACTTCCAAAAGACGCCCCTGCGAGTCCACCAGCCAGAAGCCGTCCATGGCTGTCTGGAGAATTGAGCGGTGCCGTTCTTCGCTCTCCCGCAGCGCCGCCTCCGCCCGCTTGCGCCCGGCCTCGATCTGAGCCTGGGCCGCGTGAAGTTCCTTGTTTTGTATCTCCAGCTCGATTTGGCGGACCTCCAATTCGCGCAGGAGCCTCCGCATGTCGGCTTCAGTGTAAGGCGGTGGGGTCGCGGGTTTGACTTTCAGCCGCGCTTCCGCCGCGCGCCGCAATGCGGCAGGGTCCTTGGAGAGTTGAGTTTTCATGTTTCTTGACTTGTTTGCGCACTCACATCTCGGCCCCGAGTTCCCCGGTTACGGTCCTGTCCGTGAAGGTGATTACCACAATGGCTATACGGTAACTATATTCCATCTACACCAGTGTGTTGTTGTCCGGACCATCCTTGCCTATCACTTTTGAAAGGAAATCCCCAATGCGCGAAATCGCCCGCGTTCAGCAAGGCTTTTTCGCCACCCAAGATCGAATCGTTCAAATCGTTTCCAAGCTTTTCCGCTTCCCAGCCGCAAGGCCCGGCGCGTTTGTCGTTCTCGACGCCGGTTGCGGCACTGGAATCCCCTCCCTCGTCTTTCCGCGGGTTCCCATTTTGAAATTCATCACCGCCCTCAGTACCCCCGGCCGCTGCTGGCCACTCCGCGGGAAGAAGCTTCGCTTGCCGTTCTTGTTCGAACCGTGTTCAGTACCGATGCAGCCTCTGGATTCATCGGATTCCTGCCGTCTTCAGCGCCTCGATCACCGCGTCGAACGCAGGCTTGGGCCGATAGTCGCGGTCGAAGAGCAGCGGATGGTTCGTGCGGTGTTTGACCGGAAAATCATTTAGCCACGACCGGCCGTCATGCGCGCCCCAAAAACCCAGCATGGTCACCGCGGGATGGCGAAGGATGGCCGTGACGATTTCGCCGTAACGTTTCGCGAGTTTTTCCTGAATTGAGGCCGGCAAGCCGTGCGTGTACGGGTCGGCGCCCTTTTCTGCGACAGCCATGTCAGCCCCGCTGCCATTTCGCGGAAGAGGATCGATATCCAGTTCGGTGATCATCACCTTCACGCCGGTCGCCGCAATAGCCTCAATGCCCTTCTCGATCATATCCGTCGGCGGCCAGTCGATGAGCCAATGCCCCTGGATTCCGACCGCGTCCAGCCGCACACGCTTGGCTTGGAGCGATCGGATGAGCCGGATTGTCTTCTCGAGTTTTGCGGGCTGCTCGATGTTGTAATCGTTGAAATACAATTCGGCCTCAGGATCGGCGGCGTGTGCGAATTCGAACGCCTTTTCAACATAATCCTCGCCGATGGCCCGCAACGCGGGGGTGTCCCTCAGATACTCGCCATCCTTGTCGCTGATGGCTTCATTTACCACGTTCCACGCCTTTATCTTTCCTTTGTAATGGCCGGCCACGCCGTCAATATATTTCTTCAGATTCGCGAGCGCCTGTTCGCGCGGCAGCGGCTTTCCCTTGGAATCTTCGAAGAGCCACTTGCGTGTCACGAAATGCCAGACCAGCATGTGCCCAAAGACAGGCATGCGATGCGACTCGGCGAAAGCCACCACGCGGTCGCCGGCGTCGAACGTGAATTTCTCCTCGTCATTGATCGTGTTTTGAGGCATGAAATCATATTCCGGCGTAATGCAGCCAAATTGCTCGGCGACCAAAGCGGCGAGTTTCGGATCGTTGAGATCGACCGTCGCAATGGCACAGCCCACGAGCAAGCGCTTGTCAGCGGCTTCGCGCAGAGTCTCCGCGCCGGACAGTTGCGAGCAGAGCAGGATCGAGCCGATTGCCAATGAGTGTGAATAAATCATCGGCCCATTGTAGCCGCGCTTGAATCGATGACAATGTGAACGCATGGCGCCTCAACTCCGCCATCCTCGTGGCCGAATATTTGGACAATCGGCAAACGATGCGAAATTTGAGTTCCGGGCGCAAGATGCCAACGTTCTATTGGGCCCATTAGACCATGCGCCTATGTGCTTCGCGTTAAGAATCGGTTTCGGCTTCGTGATTCCGCTGGAAGAATGGCGTATCCTTATATAGAGTGACGCGAGTTCATTCCTCAAAACTGGAGTTGTCATGCAATCGCTTTCCAAAAAAACTGCGGCGTTGATTTTGTGCGCGGCCTGTGCGGCCTGCGCCGTTGAAGAAAATCCGAACCTGCCCGGCAAAAAGGCAGACGGCTCCGTACTGCTGCCGAATCAATGGCGCTTGAAACCTGCGGGGACGCAGGTCGATCTCGGCGACGGCGCGGTGAATTCGGCGATGCATCCGGGCGGGCGGTTTCTGGCGATTCAGCACGCCGGATACAGCAAGCATGAGATGATTGTCGTCGATCTTCAAAACGCCAAGATCGCGTCGCGCACGGCGTTGGGCGAGACCTTTTGCGGCGTGGAGTTTTCGGCGGATGGCAAGAAGCTATTTTGCAGCGGCGCCTCGAACGAAACGATTCTCGCGTTCGATTTTTCCGCGGCGGATGGAACGCTTTCCAACGAAGAGAAAATCATCGTGCGCGCCGGCAAAGAGCGCGGCATTCCCGCAGGCATTGCCGTGCAAAGCGACGCGGCGCGGCTGTACGTTGCGAGCGTGTGGGGGCAGCGCATTACGCGGATCGATTTGAAAGGCGAAAAGGAAAAGAAGGACATTCCGCTGAGCAACGATCCCAACGCCACGCAAGCGCCGGCGGTGAAACCCTCGGCGGACCTAGACACCGCCGCCGCGACCAAACGCGACGAAGCGATGCGCGACCCGGAATCGCCCACCGCGCCGTTTCCGTTTCTGTGCAAGCTTGATGAAACGCGCGCGCGGTTGTACGTGAGTTTGTGGGCGCAAGCGTGCGTGGCGGTGATCGATTTGAAGGAGAACAAAGAGCTGGCGCGCTGGAAGAGTGAAGAGCATCCGTGTGAAATGCTGCTGACGAAAGACGGCAAGATTCTGTACGTCGCCAACGCCAACCGCAACACGGTGAGCGTGCTCGATACGGATTCCGGCAAAGCGCTCGAAACGATCTGGGCCGCGATGCATCCCGATTTGCCGCCGGGTTCGACGCCGATCAGTCTGGCGCTGACGCCCGACGAAAAGACGCTTTTTGTCGCCAACGCCTGCACCAACAACGTCGCCGTGATCAATGTCGAGCATCCGGGAAAAAGCGAGTCGATGGGCTTTATTCCAGCGGGGTGGTATCCCACTTCGGTGCGCGTGACGCCGGACGGAAAAACGCTGTGCGTCGTGAACGGCAAGGGCCTTACCTCCTTCCCAAACCCGCCGAAGCCGCCAAAGAACACGCACGATTACATCGGCTCGCTGATGAAGGGGACGCTGAGTGTGATTGCGCTGCCGGCGGAGCGCGAGAAATTGAAAGAGCAGATGGCCGCGTACACGGCGACGGCGTATTCGTGCACACCTGATAAAGTGGTGGCGGAGCGCGTTGCAAAACGCGCGGCGGACAATCCGATTCCGGCGAAAGTTGGCGACCCGTCGCCGATCAAGTATGTGGTCTACATCATCAAAGAAAACCGCACGTACGATCAGGTGCTCGGCGATTTGAAGCAGGGCAACGGCGATCCGAAGATTTGTCTTTTTCCGCGCAACGTCACGCCGAATCATCACAAGCTCGCCGAAGAATTCGTGCTGCTCGACAACTTATACTGCGACGGCGAAGTCAGCGCCGACGGACACGAATGGACGTGCGGCGCGTATGCGACGGATTTCGTCGAGAAATTCTGGCCGCTGTCATACGGCCACGACAAGAGCGGAAAATATTCGTATCCGGGCGAAGGGAATTTTCCGATCGCGACGCCGGCGGGCGGGTACATCTGGGACCGCGCGGCGGAGGCGAACGTGACGTACCGCAGCTACGGCGAGTGGGTCGCGAATCCGGCCAAAGACGGCGGGTTATGTGTGGCCAAGTCCAAAGCGCTGATCGGCCACATCGACGAGCATTATCAGAGCTTCGATCTCGACTACGGAGAACTCAAACGCGCTGAACGGTTCCTGTCGGAATTGAAGCGTTTCGAAACCGAAGGTGACATGCCGCGCTTGCAGATCGTGCGCCTGCCCAACGACCACACGAAAGGCGCGGGACGGCTGAGCCGCACGCCGACGGCGTACGTCGCGGAAAACGATCTGGGCCTGGGCACGGTGGTTGAGGCTTTAACGCATTCGAAATTCTGGCCGCAGACGGCGATTTTCTGCATCGAAGACGACGCGCAGAACGGGCCTGACCACGTGGACGCGCACCGCACGATCGCGTTCGTCGCCAGCCCGTACTGCAAACGCAAGTTCGTGGATTCAAGCATGTATTCGACCAGCAGCATGCTACGCACGATGGAATTGATTTTGGGTTTGAAGCCGATGTCGCAGTTCGACGCGGCGGCGCTGCCGATGTTCAATTCGTTTCAGGCCACGGCGGATTTGACGCCGTTCGATAAGCTGAAAGCGAACGTCGATCTCGAAGCGCGCAACGGCATCGGCGCGTGGGGCAGCCAGCAATCGGAAGGCATGGCCTTCGACGACGCGGACAAATGCGACGATCTGGCGTTGAATGAGATCATCTGGAAATCGGTGCGCGGCGCGAACAGCCCGATGCCGGCGCCGGTGCGGGCGGCGTTCGTGTTTGCGCATCAGAAGAGCGGCGATGCCGACGATGATGATGATGACGAGTAGTTATACGAACCGCGACCGCAAGGGAGCGGCTAACGACGTCGCCGCCAATTAGCTTTCAATTTTGTTTGCGCTGGATTCGAACACATTCCCGCTCCCGTCCGGTCGCGGCTCGATTACGTCGCCTTGGGGTCGCGGTTCGTTTGCTTTTCCGCGAAATGCAATCAGCAATGCCAGCGGCCAGCAGGTGAAGAGAAAGATCATCCCCAACGGACCGATTTTGCTTTCGAGCACTTTCTGGACCTTGAAATCGTCGCTGTCGCCGAAACCAATCGCGGCTTCGTGGTAGCTCATGTGCACGCAGAACGCCGTCATGAGCACGCCGATTCCGAAGTAAATTAACGCGGCAACGACCAGGATGTACATGAGCCGAACGTCTCCGAATCCGACCACAGTTAGAATAACCGGATTGCCCGGAAGATCAACGATTCGCAATAATCGTTGCCAATTCCTCATCTTTGCCGTTGGCGGTGCAGCGATGTTTTGAATACGTGATGGACGAAATTTGAAAACCGAGGATGCCCAGCATTTCGCGATAAAGCTGCGCGGATAATTTCCACCACGAATGATCCATTGCCGGCACTCCGGCTTTGGGGTGAAATTGCGCGACCGGGCCTGGATCATTGTGGAGCGCTTCGATAATGATCAGCGTCTTGCCGCAGCGCGCGCTGGCCGACGCAAGCGCGGCAAACGGGTCGCGCAAGTGAACCAAGATCTGGCCCATCACCACAACGTCGAACTGGCCCACTTCGGGGGGGATATTGTAGACCGTTCCATAATAGGCGATTGCCTTCGAACCCAGCAAGCGATGGGCGAACCAATAGCCGTTCTTAGCCGTCTCCATTCCAACGCGGATATCCTTTCGGCGCGCGTCGAATTTATCGCGCTGCGTGTAAAACGGAACGAGATCGAAGTAATAACCGTCCTCCATATCAAAAGAAACGACGGTCGCGCCGCGTGCTTCCATTTGGAACGAGCAAAAACCGCTGGCGGCGCCCGCGTCCAGCACGCGCTTGCCCTTCAAATCGAAGCGGCCTATGTAGTCGTCAAACGTATTTCGCAAATCCCACTCGCCTGTCGTCGTGCCGTATCCGGGCAGGTCCATCACGTGATAGAACCAGCAGGATTTCGGGTCTTCAACGAGGCGATTTTTAACCGCGTCCAATGGCATTTCAAAACTCCGGTGATCAATCTGGAATGAAAGACAGTGCTCGGATGCTAACCGGATAGCCTATCGCATTCAAGTTTGACTGGAGAAAGTGACATTGGCGCTCTTTGTGCCGCGCGCATTCAATACTTCCAGCTTTCCGGCGCGCCTTTCCACGTGGCGGCGAGAATCTCGCGGATGTTGTCGCGGTCGTCGGGGGTCAGGCGCGCGTAGTCGCTGCCGCCTTCCTTGCCGTTGAAAATTTCGGTCAACCGATTCTTCACGTAATCGAGCACAATCGGCGGCAGCGCATTAAAGGATTCTGAATAGATCAGAAAACTGCACGGGTATTTGAAGAGCCGTTTTTTTAAATCGAAATCGTGCAGCGAACGGCTGCGCTTGTCTTTCAATCCGCGGGCAGCAAATTCTTCAGCAAATCCGGACGTGCCTTTGATCGTGTCGGTGAACACCGGCTCGTCGAAATAGAGCATGTATTTCACGAGCGGTTCGGCCACGCTTTTGAGGCGGCCGAGTGTGGATGGCGAACGGCGATCCGCAGGTTCGCCCAGGGCTTTGTTCATGTCGCGTTCTTGAAGTAGCGCGAGGCGCATTTCAAAACTGGCTCGCGAGATCAGGTTGTGCATGGTCGTCTGATGTTCGGCGACCATCAGCGCGACGATGTCGCTGTGCGGGGCGAGGTAAGACGACGTATCGACGAGCGCGCTCAGATCGGTGACGTTGCAGCCTTTCGCGAAATCGGCGTGTTCGGCGTCGTCTTTGTTTTTGATCAGCGTGTTGCCCATGTGCTTGATCGAGCCGCTGGTGCCGCTCACGTACCATCCTCCCCAGCGTTCGTTGAACGGGCTGTCCTGCGTCGTGTGAAAGGTGCCCGCCGAATAAATCGGGCGGCCTTCGATGTCGGGGTAAACCGAACGCATGATGTGTCCGGGAACGCCGAGCGTCATCGACGACGAGTCGTGGCATTGCAGGCATTTGTCGGTCTGACGGGTGAAGACGGGTTTGCCGGTATTCTTCTGTGAAAGCGAGTAAAAAATCGCGCCAAGCTGCGGATCGGTGGAGGCGACTTCCATCACGTCGCCTTTCTGGCAATAGCCAATGTACACGTCGTCGTTGAAATAGACCGCGCGCGGCGTTTCGGGCGAAATGCGATGGACTTGAAGGCTTGTTTTCGAGAAGACGAGCATCTGCGATTTCGGCGAAATGTTGAGCGCTATCAGCACGCCCGGGAGGTAGCCAAGTGCCGCGTCGTAGGGGATTTCAATTTTGCCCGCGGCCAGTTCGGCCTGAAGGCGCGCGATGGCGTCATGCGGCTCGGATTTCGAATAGTTGACCGGCGCCTGATCGTACGAGGCCAGCGACGCATAAAGGGGCGCAGAGGCGCTCAAGACAAGGACGACGGCGATTTGGACAAGTGTTTGTCGCATACGTTTCGAGCCTGATTTCGCAGATTTATACACCGAATTGGATAAATAGATACGGAAATATGGCAGTTTCCATTTCGCGTGCGAAATCCCTCAATAATCCGCGCCAAAAGGACTGTTTGTCTTTGAGCGTGAAACGATTCATTTTCCGGCTTGCAAATGCGCCGCGGAATGCGATGATTCGTAACCCAAAAATCGAATGAGTGCACTAATGCTGCAACAGGTCTTTTACGGAGAACGCGTAATGCGAAAAATCGGACTCTATTTGGCCGGGCTAGCGATGGCGATGGCGTTGCATAGCTCCAGTGTGCATGCGGCGGCGGCCAATGTGACGGTGACGACCGCGGTGGCTGGAGTCGCTCCCACGACCGTGACCGCCGGCGGCACTGCAAACATCAATCTGTCGGTCACCGATACCGTCGCAAGTTCCACGTCCAATGTGACGATCAGCGTCGTGCTGCCGGCCGGCATGGCGCTCAATGGAACGCTGACCACGCCGCAGTCCGGATTTACGGCTTCGGGAACGACCACGATCACGTTTGCGAATGCCGCGTTTACGAGCACTTCCGCGGTAACGCTGACCATTCCCGTGAAGATCGCGTCCAGTCAAACCGGATCCATCACCATCGCCGCGCCCACGGTGACATTTACGGATTCCAGCACCAAAAATCCTGCGCCGACGGGGGCCACAGTCGCCATCGCCACTTCGGCGGATCTGTCGATCACTATCACAAACGGCAACTCCCCCGTAGCACCCGGCCCATCGGCCCGCAGCTACAACATTACGATAGCCAACAATGGTCCGAGCGATTGTCCGACAGCGACGATAAACGTCACCACCCCCGCAGGCACGACGTTTCAATCGTGTAATTACGGGAGCGGGGTCGTTCCGACCTCCGGCACCAAGCCTGCCGTCGGTACCGCCGGCACAACGTCCCTTACGGGTGCTCTGACGGTCGGACAAAACACAGTCTACCTCTATACTGAAAACATTCTCACCAACGCGCCTGCGTCGATCATCGACACTGCAACTTCATCGTCTTCGACGACCGATCCGATTTCCGGCAACAACACCGCCACATCCACATTTACCGTGAATCAAAGCGCCGATCTGGCGCTCACCATGACCACCGCTGTCGCGACCACCGTGCCGGCCAACAGCGTGGCCGTCGGCGACGTGATCACGTACACGCTTAATCTGAGCAACAACGGTCCGAACTCTGCCGCGGGCGCGGTGGTGACCTCCACTTTCCCCGCGAACACCACGTTTGTTTCCGCAGTCCAAAACTCCGGGCCGGCATTTACGAAGGCCGTGGGCGGAACGTCCGTGACCTTCGCCATCACCAGCGGAAATTACGATTCCGGCGTGGCCAACAACGCGCAATTCACGATCAAGTATTCGGTCAATCAGGGAGTCGCCGCGGGAGTCACGATTACACATACGCCGGCGGTGTCCGCCGCCGCGAACGTGACAGATCCGACGCCCGGAAACAACTCCGCCACGTCGAGTCTCACCACAGTAATCGATTCGGACCTGGCGATTACCAACGCGCAGGCCAATCCCACTACAGTCACTCCGCCTCAGAATGTGACGTATACGTTCACGCTCGCCAACAACGGCCCGACCAACGCGACGGGGGCCACCTTCTCGGCGGTGATGCCCCCGGGTACGTCGTTCGTTTCGGCCGCTCAAACCAGCGGGCCGGCGTTTACGCTGGTTACGCCCATCGCCGGCGCAACGAGCGGTACGATTTCAGTCACGCCGGCGGCGCTGGCAGCGGGCGCATCGGCCACTTTTCAGGTTGTGCTGACGCTGGGCTCGTCGCTGGCCAGCAATTCGACGGTCAGTTTCACTGCCACGGCCAGTTCCACAACCGCGGATTTGGTCTCGACCAACAATTCCGCGACGATGTCCGATACAGTCAGTCCTCGAGCGGATTTGACGCTTGCAATTCTGGCGGCGCCCAGCCCCGTGATCCAAAACGGTTCGCTCACCTATACCTGTACAGTGACAAACAACGGGCCGGACGTTGCCAACGGCGTCTCCTTTGCGTTCCCGATTGCGTCAGGAACGTCGTTCGTCTCCGCGACCGTTCCGGCGGGCTGGACGCAAACCAGCACCAATAACCCTGGCGACACTTCAGGCACCATTACGGAAACGATCCCCACGCTGGCCTCGGGCGCATCGGGCGTAATCGTGATTAAGGTGAACGTCAGTGCAACGGCGCCAATCGGTTCGATGTTGAGCAGCCCCGCCACGGTGACAGCCACGTCTCCCGCTGATCCGATCCCCGCCAACAACAACAACAATCCGAACGTGGTGGTGGCCGCGCCGCCATCGGTTTCGATCAACAGCATCTCGCTCAACGAAGGCAACGCGGGCACGACGCTGGCGACGTTTACGCTGACGTTGAGCGCCGCGGCGCAACAGCAGGCTCAGGTGGATTACGCCACAGTGGATGGAACGGCCAAAGCGCCTCAGGACTACACCAGCCAGGTGGGGACGGCAGCGTTCCTGGTCAACGCGACGACGGCCACGTTCACCGTTCCGATCGTGGGCAACACACTGGTGGAACCGGACAAGACGTTTACGGTTCATTTGTCAAATCCAGTGGCGCTGACGATTGGAACCAACGATGGGACGTGTACGATCAAGAACGACGATTTCGGCGGCACACTGCAATTCTCCAAAGCAAATTACGTGGTCAATGAAAACGCGGGCACCGCGACCATCACGGTTACGCGCACCGCGGGCCAGGCCAGCGGCGTGACGATCGCCTACACGACCTCCGACGGCACGGCGTTAAATGGCACGGACTACACCACGGCCAGCGGCACGCTCACGTTCAACGCGGGCGATTCGAGCAAAACGTTTACGATCACGCTGCTGAACAAATACGGCGCAGTTCCCGGCGCGACGGTGGGTCTGGCGCTGAGCAACGCGCAAGGCGGCGGGGCTATCGGCGCGCAAAGCACGGCGGTGCTGACGATTCTCGCGGCGCCGGCGTTCAGCAGTGCGCTCTCCATCAGTTCGCAGATCAGTTTGCCGCTGGCTTATGCGATGACCGCGACTGGCGAAGCGCCGATCACTTTCGCCATTCCCAACCCGGCGCTGCTGCCGCCGGGACTGACTTTTTCGTCCGGCTTCATCACCGGCGTGCCGACGCTGGTGGGATCGTTCGCGGTGCCGATCACGGCGACGAACGCGGTGGGCACGGATACGCAAACGCTGGTGCTGAACATCACGGCAGTGCCGAACGCGCCGGGCACCGATCCAAACACGATCGATTCGGACGGCGACGGTTTCCCCGATATCGTGGAAATTGCGGCGGGCACGAATCCGCTGGACTCCAAATCCACGCCGATCAACAACGCGCCGGCTCAAGTGTTGAGCATCTCAAACGTGAAGCTGGGCATCGCGCTGAATTTTTCGAAGAAGAGCAGCGATTCGATCACGCTGAGCGGCACGGTCGTTCTGCCGCAGGGATTCCTGGATTCCGGCAAACTGGTCTACTTCGCCATCGGCGGCGTGACGCGGCGTTTTGCATTGGACGCCAACGGCTCCGCGAAAATCGGCGCGGATACGGTGAAGTTCCGGTTCGGCAATTCACTGTTCACGCAGACGGGCACATTTGTGCTGACGATTCGCAAAGCCGACGCGGCGGCACTGTTCGTCAACGAAGGGCTAACGAGTGGGTCGGCAGAGAAGTCGCCGCGCACGGTGCCGATCTACGTCGTGCTGAACACGAATCTGTACCGCGTGCTGCAGCCGCAGGTGTACACGGCGAACGGGAAGACGGGGAAGACAAAGAATCCGTAAACAGGTTCGTAGTCCCGCCTTTAGGCGGAAGTGCTTAACGCCGCCGCGCGCCTGTTCCGCCTAAAGGCGGGACTACAAACAGACCGTCTATCGCGTGATCCAATCGACGATTGTTTTGAGATCGGCGCTTTCGGCGAATTTCAATTTTTCGTCGGCGTGCGCGGCTTTGTAAGCGGCGCTCAGCCACGGCGAGACTTCCGCTTTTCCGGTGTTGAAGACGAACAATTCGGTGGGCGCGATCAGGGCGCTCAATGGCCAGATGCCGCCGAAGCGCTGCGCGCTGGGCAGGAAGCGCGGGTCGTTGTAATCCTTGACTTGATCGAAATCGAATTTGTCAGCGTCCACGGCGACGCGCGAAATCGCGCCGTTGCTGAGCGCGGCGGCGAGAAGGCAGGCGGTGCCCTGGTCGCCGAGGCCGATGAGGTTGACCGATTTCAGGTCAAGATTTGCCTCGGGTATTCCCGCCGCGACCACTGTTAGCAGATCATGCACACGATTGGCGAGCACAGTTCGGTTGTAACCCGCAAAGAAGTCTTTGCTGCGATCTGGCGATTTCTTTCCCTCTAAAGATGCCGTGTTCTCTCCAATTCCGAATAAATCAACGAGCACCACTGCGTGACCGTGCGCGAGGAGCGATGCCGCCGGCTCGTTTAGTTTTCCGTCCTTATTCACAAGCGCGGCTTTTCCCCGCGGCGCGGCAACAATCGTGCAACCTCCGGTGAACGCAGGCGTACTTGAAAAAAGGACGACAATTGGGATTTTCTCGCCGCCCTCATTGCGCGACAGAAACGTTTTCTCAATCGCTTTTTCAAAGGAAACCTTACTTGCAAAATCGTGATCGTGAATCTCTTTATTCGATGGAATTGAAGTCGCGCATATATGCGTCAGCGCCGTTTTCATGACCTCGCGAAGTTTCGTGAGGCTCGCTTCGTCCTTCGGCCTCAGCGCCTCGATCCGCTTCGCTGTCGTCGCAGCGAGATACTCGCGCAGATGCGGCGCGTCGATGGAATTTTCCGGACGCGGATGGGCTTCGTTGAAGACGGACATTTCCTGGACGGTGAGCGGTTCGAATTTTGCTTCGACGATGGGCGAGGGCGCGCCGAGTTTCAGGTGTTTGTTGAAGAAATTGTAGACGGCTTCGCGGCTCTTGAGGTTGTAATTGTGCGCGGCGGTCTGGCGCATGGATTCGACGTTGTCTTCGGCGTTGAAGAGCTTGTAGACGGCTTTGATTTCGGGGAAGCCTTTTTCGAGGAATTCTTTGGTCCAATCGCCGGTCGCGGTCGGATGAATGAAGGGTTTGGGCGCGAAGGTCGCGGCGATTTCGACGTTGTCGGTGAAGAGGCGCAGCAGCGCGGTGTTTTCGCAGACGCAGCCGCCTTGATGGTCGCCGGCGGAGATCATGCAAACGGGGGCGGCGACGGCGAGGCGCGGGTCAGTCGCCATGAGCAGAAACGTTTGCGTCGCGCCGCCACTTTCGCCGGTGCAGGCCAGGCGCGATTTATCGACGTCGGCGAGCGCTTCGAGAAAATCTAGCGCGCGCATGCTGTCCCACAGTTGCAGGCCGAGGATGCTCAGGCCGTTCATTTCGTAATCGGCGCCGAGGTACGTCGCTCGATGCGGGAAGAGTTTCGGCGCGGCGTCGGCGTAGCCGACCATGTCGTATTGAAAGACGACGCAGCCGAGTTGCGCGAGGTTGGCGCAGCGCGCCTGCTGGATGTTCTTCGCGGCGGCCGGATCTTTTTCCCATCCGCCTTTGATTTGCGCATCGGCTTGCGCGTCGGTCGCGACGGTGAAGCGGCCTTGCGGCCAGTGGCCGTGCGGGCAGAGCACGCCGGGGAACGGGCCGGTTTTATTTTTGGGGCGATACAGAAGACCCGTGACATAGAAGCCGGGATAGCTTTCGAAATACGCTTTTTCGACTGTGTAATTGCCGCGGTCGATCGCGCCGTGGATCACGGCGTTGAGCGGGCAGCGCTCGCTGCTGTCCGGCAGCGGCCAGAGACCGGCGGCGACGAGAATTTGTTCGCGCAAATATTTTGCGCGGGCCTGCCATTCTTCTTTGGTCGCGGGCGGTTTGAAGCCGCTGCCTTGGTAGAGCGTGCGCGGCGCTTCGTGGCGCTTGTCCACGGGGCGCTCGGCCTTATGGTCCCAAACGAGCATGAGTTCACGCGCTTGAGGGGAGGCGTTTTTGAGGAGGTCGTCGAAGGAATCTTCGGCGCGCGCGGACGGGAGAATACAAAGGCACGCAAGGGCGGCGATGAGTTTTTTCACGCGATTGGCTCCATGAAACCGTACAGTCCGCGCGCTTCATTTTTTCACGCAAAGGCGCGGAGGCGCAAAGGACGGAAAGAAAATGAGATCAGAAATTTCAAGCAGCGATTCAACGTTCAATTCTTCTTATTCTTACTCCGAGTCTTTGCACAGATAACAGTTTTAATCTCTTGTTGAGCAATGATACTATCGCCGTTTTGTCAGCCGCGTTAGCGGCTAAAAACAATTTGCGCAATGCCCGAATTCATTCGTGAAGACTCGTACGATTCGTTGTTCAACCGCGTGGATTATTTGTCTTGCGGCGCGGGTTCCACGAGCAGATACAGCCCGCTGAAGACCGTGCAGACGGTGCTGCCTTCGTGGCCGAGCACGGCGATCCAGAGCGGGAGGATTTCGAAGAGCGAGCTTAGGACCAGCAGTGAAATCACGGAGAAGGCGAAGAGCAGGCCGCGCTTGATTGCGGCGCGCGTGCGGTGGGCGACCCATAGGGCCGTCACGATGCCGTGCAGGTCGTTTTTCATGAGGACCACGTCGGCGGTTTCGAGGGCTACGTCGGTGCCGGCGCCGCCCATGGCGATGCCGATGTCGGCGGCGGCGAGCGCGGGCGCGTCATTGACGCCATCACCGATCATCGCGACCGGTCCGTATTTGCGTTCGGCGCGCGCGATTTCGGTGACTTTTTCTTCCGGAAGGAGGCCGGCGCGGACTTGATCGGCGCCGACTTGTTTCGCGATGGCGTCGGCCACTTCGCCGTGATCGCCGGTGAGCACAACGATGTGCTTGATGCCAAGCGCTTTGGCTTGCGCCAGCATGCGCGCGGCTTCGGGGCGCGGTTTGTCGGCGACGGCGATGACGCCGAATTCGCCTTTTTCGTCGCCGATCATGAGGGCGGATTGGCCGAGCTTGTAGATTTCAGCGGTTTTTTGGAGCACTTCTTTCGGGACTTTAATCGCGTGGCTTTCGAAGAGGCCGGCTTTGCCGATGCCCGTCCAGACTCCCGCGACCATGGCGTGGACACCAAGGCCGGTGTGGCTTTCGAAGGCGGTGGATGCGGGGATTTCGATGCCGCGCGATTTGGCTTCGTTCAAGATCGCTTGGCCGAAAAGATGTTCGCTGTTTTGTTCGACGGCGGCGGCGAGGGCGAGCACGCGCTGTTCGGTCGAACCGTTGAAGGACCAGACGGAGACGACGCCGGGCTTGCCTTCGGTGATCGTGCCGGTTTTGTCGAGGGCCAGGCAGGTGATGTCGGCGAGGCGTTCGAGGTGCGCGCCGGCTTTGAAGAGCACGCCGGCTTTGGCGGCGCGGGTGATGCCGGCGAGCGTGGCGGCGGGCGTGGCGATCACGACCGCGCAGGGCGACGCGGCGACGAGCAGAACCATGGCGTGGTAGAGCGCGTGGCTCCAATGCGCGCCGCCATCTGCCGGCGCGGGACGCAGCAATAGATAGAAGAGTAGAGTTCCGGTTGAGGCGAGCAAGACGCCGATGACGTAGGGCGCCTGCCAGCGCTGGATGAATTTATCGGTGTGGCCTTTGGCGTCCTGCGCGGCGCTGACGATGTCGACGATTTCGGCGAGCTTGGTTTCGTGCGCGCGGCGGGTGACTTCGACCACGACCGAACCGCGCTGGTTGAGCGTGCCGGCGAAGACTTGCGCGCCCGCATTTTTTTCGACGGGCATCGATTCGCCGGTAATCGTGGATTGGTCGATGCTGGTTTGGCCTTCGACGACGACGCCGTCCACGGCCAGGCGTTCGCCGGGCTGGACGCGCACTTTTTCGCCGGGCTGAATTTCATCGACGGGCACGCGCGTTTCAACGCCGTCGCGCAGAACCAGCGCGGTGTCGGGGCGCAGTTCGACCAGCGCGGAGATGGAGCGGGCGGTGCGTTCGAGCGTGAACTTTTCGAGCGCGCCGGAGAGCGAAAACAAAAACAGCAGCACGGCGCCTTCACCCCAATCGCCGATGATGGCCGCGCCCGCCGCGGCGAGCACCATCAGTAGATTGACATCGAGGCGTTTTTTGGCCAGCGCGCCAATGACTTCGAGCCCGGGCGTCCAGCCGCCGGTGAGATAGGAGGCGGCGTAAAACCACGGCGAAAGGAAGCGCGTGGCCTCCATGCGCGAGAGGAAAAACGCGGTGAGGCCGAAGATGGCGCAGAGAACTGTGAGGATTGCGGCGGGGATGGGCGAGTCGTGGCGGTCGTCACCGTGGCCGCAGCAGGCGATGCCGCGCGCGCGCTTTTTTTCTGGTACGGGGAGCGCGGCGGCGGGGATGGCGGAATCGGAATCCATAATACATGGATTCTACGCGCGCGGGGCGCAAATGCAATTCTCGCATGCTCGCGGGTGAGGCGCGAGTAATTAGGGCTTATAGGATCTATAGGTCCTATAGGGCCAATAAGCGTCGCGAGTTATTTTTACGGCGTCGTCACGATGATCGCCAGCGGCGTTTCGCTAGTTGGGCTGACCATACTGCCTTCATCGGTGTTGATCCTTTCGACACGGCCGGCGACGGGCGATTTGATCGAGCAGGCGCTGACGTTTTGCTTGGCGAGATTGTCCGCGGCGCGCGCTGTGGCGAAGGCGGCCTCGCGTGCGTCGACTTCGGCCGCGCTTATCGCATTTTGTGCCTTAAGTTCCTTGGCTCTTTGCAAGTCCCTGAGGGCTTCTTGGAGCGTTGCCCTCGCTTGATTAAGGGCAGCTTGATAGTCGGCATCATCAAGCTCAAAAAGCACATCGCCTTTTTTGACGAGATCGCCTTCGTGGACGGCGACTTTTTTGAGCGTGCCCATGATTATGGTTTTGATGGCTACGCGCACCGATTTTTGAGCGCCAATTCTTGCCAGCACAAAGGATTTGTTGCCGCGCAGTTTGATTTCGGGCGTTTGCGCGGCGAGGAAGACGCGGTGGACGTGGTCGTAGACTCGGCGGCGCAAAAAAGCAGCGAGGGATTCGAGATCGACGACGCCGTCGAGCGCGGCCTGGCCTTTCAGGCCTTCGATTAAGTAATGGGTGAAGACGCCGCCCTGGAATTCTTTGTCCTCTTCGTAGGCGAATTCGCCTTCGGCGCAACTGAAAAGCGCGGCGACGGATTCCGGCGGCGGGAGCGGAACCGGGCGCGTTTGGCTTTGCGGCTTGTCCGGCTCGCCAAGTTTGAGCTGGCCGGTTTGGATGGTTTCGCCGATGGCGCCGCGGGTTTGTTCGTCGAGCGGGTCGTTGCGGCAGCAGTCGGAGATGAGGAGCTTGTTGCCGGCGGCGCATTTTTCGAGGCGCGCGTAGACGTCGCTAACGTTGACCAGCGTGGTTTTGTCGAGCTTGCCGGATTTGGGATCTTTGCGCGCGTCGCCCGGGCAGAAGAAGGATTCGCGGTCGCCGCGAAATTGCAGGCCGTGGCCGGAGAAGACGACGAGGACGGTGTCGTCTTTTTGCTTGTTGTTGAGGAGCAGGTCGAGTTCGCGCTCGATGTTTTCGCGGCGCGGGCGGGTGCTGTCGTTGCCGAGGGCGGATTGGGTCATCAGGAAAATGTGCGCGGGATCGAAGCCGGATTCGGCGAGCGTGCGGGCCAACGCGGCCATGTCGCTTTCGGCGTACTTGAGCGTGCGCAGGCCGGAGTCGGGGCGGTATTCGCTGACGCCGACGAGGAGGGCGTATTTTTCGCCGTCGGCGGCGAAGGCGGAGACTATGCAGAGGATAAGTGTGGCGAGTATGCGCAGGATGTGCATGACCTAATCGGCGTCCTCGGGGAAAACACGGTTCGACGACACCGAGTATGGCCGCACCCAACGTAAATGGAACAACGAATCGTACGAATTTTCACGAAGGAAAGGCGGGGGACGCGGATATACCTTCGGCGTGGGTTCTCGACAAAGTCGAACAGAGGGATATAGTGAGGCCGTGGGGGCACAGCTTGGAGTTTCGGTGGATTGACTGGAATGTCGAGCACATCGGCAGGCATGGCGTGACGCCGGCCGAGGCGGAACTGGTTGTCGAGAATGCGAGGCCGCCATTTCCGGAGCGCCAGGAAGAAGATAAATGGCTGGTGATGGGGCGCGGACAGGGCGGGCGATACGTTCAGGTGGTGTTTGTCCGAGATGACGACGGGACAGCATTCGTTATTCATGCGCGGCCTTTGACCGACAAAGAAAAGCGGCGATACAGGCGAAGGACTCGATAGATGAAAAGCGACACGGTAAAGAAAAAGTACTGGGAAATGAATCCGGCGGAATTGCAGGAGGCAACGAAGCGGTACGACCGAGAATTCGTTGCGGACGAATTTCATCCCATGACCGCGGAGGATCGCGCGTTATGGGCGCAGATGAAACACAAAGGCGCGCGGCGAAAGTCGTCGGTTGAGAAAATCTCCGTGCATGTGGAGAAGACGCTGTTGGAACGCTCGGATATTTTGGCGAAGCGGAAGGGGCTGACGCGGGATTTGTTGATAGATCGGGCGTTGAAGACGGTGTTGGCGGCGGATGGGCAGGCGGTGTAGAGCGCGCGTGGTTACTTTAATGAGTAGCCTGGCCCGAAAGGCACATAGTTAAGCACTTTTCACACGTGCATTTAAGCCGAGGTTCATTCGGCGGGTCTGGCCCAACGCACATGTGCGCATTCCTTAAGTATGCGCCATTCTAGCCTGTCCCCGAATTCCAGCGCACGCAAAGGCGGCGCATTCCGCTTTACAACCGATTCTGCGACGATAGCCCCGATTGACGACCCGCGCGTAATGGAGGCCACGCAAATGATTCGATTCAATTCAATAACTGCATTTGTGTTCGCGTTTTTGATTCTCGCGCTTGGCCTTTTTTCCCGTGCACAAATTAACTTTGCAGGTCCCGTCGCGCTGGCGTTCGTGTGGATCGGCAAGCTTGGTTTTTATTTTGTGCAAAAGCTTGACGCGCAAGAAACGCGGATTCGACAACTGGAAGAGACAATTCGGGGCTCAAATGAAACCGCACCCGCAATTACGCCGGGTGCGATTGAAGCAAAAACATAATCCAGCTTTTTCGCCGCTTACTTCACCGTCACATGAAATCCCGCGTCGTTCAGCGCTTTCACCAGCGCTTTCGCTTCGAAATCGCCGGTCACCGTGAACGAATTCACTTTTGGTTTGACAGTCGATTCTTTCACGCCCGTCACGCCCTTCACGGCTTTGTCGATGGCTTCGGTGCACTTGCCGCAGCAATTGTGGATGTTGGAGACTTCGAGCTTCGCGACTTTGCCGTCGGGCGCGCCGCTGTTGTCTTTCATCGCAACGTCTTTGTTATCGCTCTTGCCTTGAAAACCCGCGCCAGCGAGCGCATCGACGGCGGCCTGCGCGGAAGCGGTGTCGTCGGCCATGAGCGTGACCGAATCCTTGCTCTGATCCACCGTGTACTTCACGCCTTTCACGTCCTTCAAGGTCTTGTCGATCGCGGCGACGCACGATTTGCAGCAGATGTGCATGTCGGAGACGACAACTTTTGTTTCGGCGCTGAAAGCGCTCATTGTTGAAGCGATGAAAAGTCCGAGGATCACGGCGGCAATTCTCTTCATGGCGGATTCTCCTTGAGGTTGAAAGCGAAAAAGGAAACAGGGATGCCATGAAGCTACTCCAAGTTGGACTAAATTCAAGAATTACTTTTTTGCGTCTGCATCGTCACCAATTCGCGTTGAACGTCACCGAAAATCGTGACGCGCTTTTTTCCGTCCACGCAGACGCTCACTTCCGTGCGCACGCCGATGCCGTTTTTATAAATGCCGGGCTCAATGGAGAAACACGTGTTCGGCAGAATCGCTCGGTCGTCCTGCGTCTCGAGGCTGTCGATGTTCGCGCCGTCGCCGTGAACGCTGGTGTCGATCGAATGGCCGGTGCGGTGCAGGAAATATTGTTCGAGGCCCTCGGCGGCGATCACGTCGCGGCAGGCTTTGTCCACTTCCCAGCCGCGCACGGTCTTGCCTTCCGCGAGCGCTTTGCGCACGAAATCAATCGCCTCGTCGCGCGCGCGCATTGCCAAATCGAATTGCTTCACGTATGCCGCTGGCGGATTCGCGCCGGCGTAGCCGCACCAGGTAATGTCGTAATAAATCGCGCCGGGCGCATTCACTTTGGCCCAGATGTCGAGCAAAATACGGTCGTTCTTCTTGAAGACGCGCGAATTTTCGCTGGTCGGTTCGAAGTGCGGATCGGCGGCGTGGTCGTTGGCGGCGACGATGGGCGCGCTCAGCCCGCTGGTGAGATTCTCCTGCGCAAAACGCTTGAGGATGTGCTGCTGCAAACTAAATTCGTCAAGCTTCTTGCCCTTCCGAATCGCATTAAAAATTAGCGCGAACGCTTCGTCTTTGATCCCCTGCACTTTATTGCCGGCTTGCGCGTGCAGCGCAAAACCGTGTGCGTCAAGCGTCGAATAAATCCGCGCGACCAATTCGGCGGACGAAACGACTTCGACGCCGAGCGCGCGGACCAGTTCGACGGTGCCGGCGTCCACCAGCGAATTGGTCGGCACGCTGGCGTTGGGCGAATATTGCATCGCCACTTTGCCCGCGCCAGACAGCATCTCGCGCAAGCCGCCGTGCAATTCAACATTCCCGCGGTACACGATCTTTTTGCCGCTGACCGAATCGAGCACGCGCGGTTCAATCGCGTGGACAAGCTTGATGGGCTTCCCCGCGCGCGGGACGAAACAAAACCAGCGCCGCGAACAGGGCTTGTTGAAATCGAGGCCGAGCACGCGGTAGGCGATGTGGTCGCGGTTGTGAAAATCGTAGAAGAGCCAGCCGTCGAGGTCGAGTTTGGTGAGCGCGGATTGGATTTTTTTGAGATTCATGAGGGTCTCGGAGCGTCCAAACGTTAGTGAATTGGGTCGAATAATTTGTATTTGCCATAATCGCCGCAAAGCGCAATGCTAGATTCGGTAAGTTTAAGTGTGAATTGTAAAAGGATCGCCTCATGAAGTCATTTCTCCGCGCCACCGCTCTGCTTATTTTCCTCTCGCTCGCTGCATTCGGCGGCGAATCGCCGACGGACGCCGCCAAATGGGGACGCGAAAACATCGCTGCTGGAAAATACAAGGAGGCGATTGAGCTGCTCACGAAAGAGCTGCCCAACTTGAAAGAGCCGGACGCGACGCGGCGCGAAGTGGTTTTTGCGCTGGTCGAAGCGCAGCGCATCGTCGGCAAATTCAAAGAGGCGCGCGAAGTGCTCGAAAAATTGCTGGCCGATGTCACCGCGGCGAAAGAGTTCAAGAAGGGCAGCGACACCGACATTCGGATGCTGCTGGCGGAAATCGACATCGACACCGGCCGCTACAAAGAAGCGCGCGAAACATTCGACAAAATCATCGCCGACGAGCCGGCCAATCAGCGCGCGTGGGCGCTGCGTTCGATTGTGCTGCGCGAATTGGGCGATGCCAAAACGCTGGCCGCGACGGCGGATCATTTCTTCGAATTCAATGCGAAGAGCAAGAAAGACGATCCGCTGGAACTGGCTTACACGGGCTTGGGCGTGCAGGACGAAAATCCGAAGAGCGCGTTTGAAGCCGGCTTTATGCCCGCTGAAGAAATGGCCGGCCAGCGCGGCTTGAAACTGCCGGAGATTTTCCTCTGGTCGGCGCGGTTGGCGCTTTCGAAATACAGCTTCGGAAATGCGGACACGCGCTTCGGACAGTTGCTGCAAATGCGCCCGAAACTGCCCGACGCGCTCGCGGGGCACGCGGCGATTGTGTACCAATCCATGCATAAGCTCGACGACGTTGAGAAGACCTTGAAAGAGGCGCTTGAGGTCAATCCGTCTCACATCGACTCGCTGCTGCTGATGGCGCAAGTCGATTTGGAAGAAGAACGTTACGACGACGCGAAGAAGCACATCGACGCGGCGCTGGCGGTGAATCCGAACCATTCGCGCGGATTGTCGCTGCTGGCGCTGTATTGCCTCGACATGAATCAGGCGGACAAATTCGCCGAAGTCGAATCGCGCGCGAAAGCGGTCAAGCCGGTCTGCCCTGATTTTTACTGCGACATCGGCGAGATGATGGAAAACAAGCGCGGCTTCAACACCGCCGCGCCGTATTACAAGAAAGCGATCGAACTCGATCCCGAATATTGGCGCGGCTATTACGGGCTGGGCATGAACACGTCGCGACAGGGCGCGTATGGCGAAGAGCCGGGCAAGGAGATGCTGCTCAAAGCCTTCAGCAAAAACAAATTCAATCTCTGGGCGCTGAACATGATCAAGTCGCTGGACCGCATCATCGGCGACAAAGAACAGGGCGTCAAGCCGGTCTACGCCGAATCGAAGACCGAGCATTTCACGCTGAAATTCTTCGGCAAGGAAGCGGAAATCGTGCGGCCGTACCTCGAAGAGTGGGCGGAGAATGCCTACACGTCGCAGCAAAAGAAATTCAACTATACTCCCGAAGGGCCGCTGACGATTGAGCTCTGCTACAATTTTCAGGACCAGGCCGCGCGCACGGTCGGGCTGCCGAATCTCGGCGCGCTGGGCGTGTGCTTCGGAAAACTGTGCACGGTGGTTTCGCCGCGCGAAGGCACGAAGGACCATCCGCCGTTTAACTGGCGCAAAGTCATCGAACACGAATTCGGGCACGTGATGGTTTTGCAGATGTCCGATTTCCGCGTGCCGCGCTGGTACACCGAAGCGTTTTCGACGTACCTCGAAGACGACAGCCGCATCCAATCGGATCGCATGATGATCGACGCCATCGCGAAAGGCGAGATCAAGGACCTCAACAAGATGAACGAATATTTCCGCGGCAACATGCTGATGGCGTACGTGCATGGGCGCTACGTGATCGAGTACATCGACAAGAAATATGGCTTCGACGCGCACATCAAAGCGGTCAAGCTTTTCGCAAAGGGCAAGAAACTTGAAGAAGCGCTGCAGGAAGCGACCGGCGCGAGTCTCGACGAATTGAACAAAGGCCAGCACGAATTTGTGAAGCAGTCGTTCAAAGACGTGCGGCTGCGACCGAGTTTCAACAAGGCCGACGTAGTGAAACAGGAACTCGCCGCGAAAGCGGAGAACGCGAGCGCGCAGGACATCGTGAATCTGGCGATTTCGATGATGAGCATGCGGAAATTCACGGAGGCCACGGCGCTGGCCGATCAAGCGCTGGCGAAAGATGCGAAATGCGTGGACGCGATTAATGTGCTGGGTACGATCGCATACGAGAAGCAGGATTTCGAAGCCGCCAAGCAGCAGTTCCAGAAATCGACGGGCATCGATCCCGATAAATCGTTCAACGCGTGGCACAAGCTAGGCGTGATCTACAAAAAGGAAGGCAAGACGACAAAGGCCATCGCCGCGTTCGAAGCCGCGCGCAAGAGTTATCCTCGCTATGTCGGCGCGGACAGCCCGCATCACGAACTGCCTGACCTGTACGCCGATCTGGAGCCGCCGCAGTTGGACAAAGCGCTGCAAGTCTGGCGCGATTGTGTGAAGATTAATTCCGAAGACAAGGAAGCGGCGTTGGAAGGCTTGAAACTGGCGATGAAAATGAAGGACTACAAATCCGCCGCCGAATTTGCGAGCGCGCACATCGAAATCGATCCGTACGTGCTGGACGTCCACAAAATGGCGGGGCAGGCCTACACGGAATTGAAGGACTACGCGCACGCCGCGCGCGAATACAAAGTCGCATCGGTGATCGACGCGCAGGACGTGGACAACTGGCTGAATCTCGCGAAAGCATACAAAGCGCTCGGCAATAAAGAAGAGGCTCTGAAAGCCGCGAACCAGGCGCACGAGATCGATCAGACACTGAAGGAGGCGAAGGAGTTGATTAAGGAGTTGGAGGGGAAGTGAGGGAGGGAGATTTCTTGGCGCAGTTGTATTCGCCGCTATCTTGACGATAATCACACAATCATGTTTACGCGAATCCAAGCCAGACATTATCGTTGTTTGAAGGTCATCGATCAGCGACTGGCTCCCTTCTGTGCGCTCGTGGGACCCAACGCCAGCGGCAAATCGACATTCCTGGACACTATCGGCTTTTTGAGCGACTTGATACGCAATCGCGGCGACGTTCTTGAAACGGTCAAGATGAGGAGCAGCAGTTTTGAAAAGCTGCTTTGGATGGGCGAAGGTAACTCATTTGAACTTGCCGTCGAGGCCAAAATACCTGAGACACTGATCGCAAGGATGATGCCGGAAAAGCAGCAATTTGCGTCGGTGCGCTATGAAGTAGAAATAGGCTTTGATCGCGATCAGAACGAAGTAGGACTTAATCATGAAACGCTATGGCTGATGGTTCCTGGGCGCCCACCGGCTCCGCGTCCAGCTCAGCAACAATTTCCCTTTGCACGCGAAGATTCCGGATCAATTCTTCTAAAGCCGGGCAGGGGCCTCCAAACAACAATCACCAAAACCCCTAACGGAAACGATAACTACTATGCGCACGGACGAAAATCATTCAGACCGTCGTTTAAAGTAGGGCGCGGACGATCGGCGCTTGCAAACAACCCCGCTGACACGGAGAGTTTTCCAGTCAGCGCGTGGTTTCGCGAACTACTCGAGACTGGCGTGCAGACGTTCATGCTCAACAGCCAAACCATTCGCCAGCCCAGCGCACCGGGACAAGGCCGGCGATTTTTGACGGACGGGTCCAATTTGCCGTGGGTCGTCGCCGAACTGCGCAAGGACACAAAACGCTTCAACGCGTGGCTTGCCCATGTCCGCACGGCCTTGGAAGACGTGAAGGACATTGACACAATTGAACGGCCGGAAGACAAACATCGATACTTGGTCATCGAGTACGCGAGCGGGGTCAAAGTTCCTTCGTGGCTCGTCTCCGACGGAACACTGCGTTTGCTGACTCTGACGATTCCCGCGTACATCGCCGACCTTGAAGGAATATTCCTTATTGAAGAACCGGAGAACGGCATTCACCCTCGCGCCATTGAGACGGTGCTTCAATCTGTTTCGTCGATGTACCGCAGCCAAGTGTTGATGGCGACACACAGTCCCATCGCATTGAATATGCTCAAGCCCGAGGATGTGTTGTGCTTTGCCAAAGACAAAGATGGCGCCACCGACGTCGTCGCCGGCAACGAACATCCAGCGTTGCGTGAATGGAAGAGCGGCGCGCCGGAATTGGGCGTCTTGTTTGCCACCGGCATCTTAAGTTGAGGCGGGCATATGAAGGATTTGATTCTATTGCTTGCCGACAAAAACGCGCAATTCGCGCTAAAAGGCGCGTTAGAACGTCCAAAAGCCATCGGCATTCGAAAAATTGAATTCGATTTCCGAGTGCACGCCGGACGCGATGGAGGCGTCCGAAAATCCGGCCCGGAAACTCTAGCGCTGCTCCGCCGTCAGTTTAACCATGCGTTGCTTGTTTTGGATTACGAAGGAAGCGGGGCTGGCGCGCAAAGCGCCTTGGAATTAGAGGCTGAACTGGATGAGCGACTGAAAACTGTCTGGCAGGATGCCGCGAAGGCAATTGTGATCGAGCCGGAGTTGGATATCTGGATTTGGGGGTCAGATAACGCCATTAAACAGGTAATTAAATGGCCAATCGGCGGTACAATTCGCAATTGGATAAAGGGTAAGGGCTTTAACGTCTCCGAGAACTCCAAGCCCGATCGGCCAAAGGAAGCGCTCGAAGCGGTACTCCGTGAATTGGATATCCCGCGCTCGTCATCACTTTACCATGAAATCACGTCCAGAATTAGCCTTGCTCGATGCAAAGACATGGCGTTTCAAAGGATGCGTCAGAAATTGGCTTCGTGGTTTCCGCCGCCAGTAGTTTAGAACAATATTACAACGGGGCATCAAACGGCTTTGCCACACCTCAATTTGGGATCAAAAGTTGTCCTGCCAAATGAAAGGCGTACCATGAAAATCCCGCAGTCAATGCGGTATTTTCATGGTTGTTATTTTTTGTGAAATCACCAGGTTTTGAACGCAATAAATGAAATCGCGCGGTGGTGTATTCACCACAAACCGTTTCAACTTAAGGAGCCCGCCCCATGCTCACGCCTCTTTCCCGCCGCGGATTTTTCACTGCCGGCGCGCTTGCCGCCGCCGCTTGCGTTGCCGCCCGTTCGGATGACGACCCCCGCCCCATCGCGCCCGGAACCGATGAGCGGATCGTTCATCTCGATCGCCTCACTTCGCGCGAGGTGGAGGCGTGGATCAAGACCAGCGACGTGATTTTTGTGCCGCATGGGCCGATCAGCGGGCATGGGCCTTGGACGACGCTGGGGATTCATCCGCACGGAGCGGAGGCGGTTTCGGTGCGGCTGGCGCGCAAGTGCGGCGGGCTGGTGTATCCGACGATTTACACGGCGTTTGCGGGCGCGACGCGGATGTATCCGGGGACGGTGCCGTTTTCGTATGAGCTGCACGTGCAGATACTCAAAGCTGTTGTGCGCAGCCTTTACGCGCAAGGGTTCGGGCGCATTTTTCTCGTAGCCTTCACCAATCCGGAAGACCTTGCCGGCACGGTCGCGGCGCGCGATTTGTTCGACATTGAAGGCGAGATTCCAGTGGCGGCGCTGCTGGCGAACAAAGGAATGTCCTGCGACGCAGTCAAGAAGCTGCTGGCCGATTACAAAGGCGACGCGGGCGAAGCGATCTATGATTATGCGGCGATGCAGATTTTGCATCATGAGCGCGGCATCGCCGAGCCGGAATTGGCGAAAGTCGGTTTGAAGAGCGGGCTGGATCAGAACGCGGAAATTCGCGACGACATTCGCATTCTGCGGCGGTTGGGCGCGCGCGGTTTTCGCTACGATGCGGAGCGCGAACATTCGTCGCATGGCACGGTCGGTCTGACGTATGAGGGGAAAAGCGACGTGGAACTGGGCGTGAAACTGATCGATGCGCTGGCGGATTATCTTCTGCCGGCTGTCGAAGCGCTGAAGCATCATCGCGACTATTTGAAGGCTCATCCGGCGAAGCGGATTGAGAAGATGACGCCGCTGGATCAGTAGATCTGGGATCAGGGGTCAGGGGTTAGGAGTCAGGAGTCAGGAGTCAGGGGTCAGGGTCAGGGGTCGGGGTCAGGGGTCAGGGTCAGGGTCAGGGGTCAGAGGGCGGACGTGCACGAATGCACAATGCACAATTTGCCCACGAAAGATGCAGGGCGCGGGAGATTGGGCGGAGCGTTTCCGTTGGCTTAGTTTTCATAACTTACTAATAGTTCTAGTCTTACGTATGAAGAATTGATGATTTGCGCAAGTCGGCCTCTCCCTTGTTATAGGGTGCAACGCTCGCTGGGGTGCGGGCTGGGCGCGAAGGGGGGAATATCATGACAAATCTCACAGGAGTCGTTCTTGTGTGCGATGACAACGAAGACACGCTGGAGTACCTGGAGGTGCTGCTACGGCGGGCGGGGCACGTGGTTTACACGGCAACGGGCCACGGCGATTTGATGCCGCTGATAAATTCGGTGCGGCCGGATTTGCTCTTGTGCGACATTTACCTGCCCGGGCGCAACGGATTTCAAATCGCCGAGCAGTTGCGCGCTCAGGGCGAGCACATTCCGATCGTGTTCATGACCGCGTTCGACACTAGTTTATATCGCGCGTATGCGCAGCAGGTGGAACACGCGCCGTGCATCACCAAGCCCTTTGACGGCGACAAGCTGCTGCGGCAGATCGAATCGACGCTGCAGACGCATGTGCAGGAGCACGCGTTTGTGGCGTAGCTTTTTGTGGTGCGGGCGGCCCGCCTGCATTTTCGCGAACGCGTCCCGTGCAGGCGAGCCGCCTACACCACAATGCACAAAAAAGCTACGTGCGGACTGGCTGAAGTTCCGCCAGGCGCAGGCGCAGTTTTGCACGCGCGCGGCTCAAGCGCGTGAGGACCGTGCCTTCAGGCACGTTCATCGCGTGCGCGATTTCGGCGTACGACAGTTCACCCAGACAAAACAGCAGCAGCGTTTCGCGCTCGTGTTCGTTCAGCGCATCCATCGCGCGGCGCAGTTCGTCGCTGCAATGGTCGAGCATGGGAATGGCGTTGCCGGCAAGCGCCGCGATTTCGACGCTGAGTTGTTCTTCCGACGCCGGCGGGCGCGCATCGATCGTCTCCGGCAGCTTCTCCTCAAGGCGTTTGCGGCGGTTGGCGCTGTAGATTTTGTTGAGCAGAATCGTGAAGATCCACGCGTGAAATTGAGTGCCGGGGCGGAAATTCGCGCGCTGTTCCCATGCGGCAAGGATGGTGTCGGAGAGCACGTCTTCGGCGTCGTCGGATTTGTACAAGCGCCGGCGCGCGAACCCGAAGAGCGGGTTCTTGTAGCGGTCCAACAGCGACAGGAACTCGGATTCGTCCATGATTAAGCCGCGGGTCTCTTGAGTTCAATAATAGTGTATATGCACGCGATTGGGATTGATAAAAAATAATTATTCACTGAAACGGCGCGGAAACTTGACTAATATGACGGTGCTGCCAGCATCACCAGTGTGGTATGCAAAAAGGACAATTATTGCGAATGACCCCTGAGCGCTATCGCACCCTGATTGCATTCGCCGACGGTCAACTTTCCCCAGACGAAGCGAGGCGCGTGGAGCAGTCGATCACGGTAGACGAGCGCATTTTCGTTGAGTCGGAATGCGAAATGGTGTCGGCGCTGCGGCGCGAATTGGACGGCGACGCGATCGCGGACGAGGCGTGGCAGGGGATCGTCGGCAAACTCAAACTACAGCGAGCGCGGCGCCGGCGTCCGTGGTGGATTGCGCTGGGCGCGAGTGCGGCGGCGGCGATCCTGGTCGCGACGGCGTATTTCTTCTTCTTCAAGCATGACGAACTGGCTGATAAGGCGGAGTTCATCGTGCGGCGCGCGCACGAAACACTGGCCGATTACCGCGCGCACATCGAAGCACGCCCGGACTTGGACGAAATCCGGCGCTTCGTGGCGAAATACAATTTGAACGTGGGCTTCGCGAAATTGGAAAAGGTGCTCGCCGAAAACCCCGGCGGCACGCCCTTTAGTTTTCTCGGCGCGCGCATGTTGGAATACGAGGGGATGCAATGCGTGTCGCTGATGTTCAGTTGCGGCGGCCAGGCGGCTCAGATCGTGCTGATGCCTCCCGCTGAAAAGCGCGGCGAACAATTCAAGCAAGCCGCGGCGCGCACGGAAGCATTCGTGTCGTATCGAAACCTGAGCGGCGCGACGGCGCTGTATATCTGCGAACACGAATGTTGCCGGCCGCTGCTGGCGTATCTGGACTAACAACATTCGAAAGTCGAAAACAGTCGAAAGCCGCATTGAACTAATCGTTAAGGAGCGGCGGCACTCCTGCCGCCGAACACACTGCCGGTTATCAACGGCGGCAAGAGTGCCGCCGCTCCTCTGCGCGAGCCGGTTCAACGAATTTCTTCGATTTTCAACTTCTCTTTAAGCCAGCGTAAACGCCGGCAATTTCACAATCTTCCCGCCTTGCAGCGCCGATTCGTGCGCGCACAAGCCGACGCAAGTCCAATTCGCCGACTGTACCGCGTTCGGATACGGATCGCGATCCTCGACCAGCGCCATCACGAATTCATTCACCAGATGCGGGTGCGAACCGCCGTGGCCACCGCCTTGCGTGAACGACAGATGCGTGTGCGCGGCAAGATCGTAAACGCCTTTGGTCGTGAACGGCCGAATGCCAGCGGGCAAGCGCTTCGCGTAATCCGGCACCTTGACGCGCTTCGGAATTTTCGGCTCCGGCTTCTTGGCTGTGTGCAGCACCGGCTCTTCGCCTTCGATCAACTGCCACTCGAACGCTTTCTTCGAACCGTACACGTCGATGCTTTCGCGATACTGCCGCGCGGTGTCGAAGAGCGAGCGGATAATGCGCGCGCTCAAATCCGAATTTTTGAATTTGATGTGGCAGGATTCGACCGCGAACGGCGAATTGTATTTCTCGATCAACTCCTTGCGAATCGTGCCCGAACCGAAACACGACACGTACTCGGCTTGCGCGCCGGTCAGCGCGCAAACCGGGCCCACGCAATGGGTCGCGTACCACATCGGCGGCAGGCCCGGCCAGTAATTGGGCCAGCCGTCCATGTCCTGCTGGTGCGACGCCTGCACGAATTGAATCTTGCCCAGTTCGCCCTTCTCATACATTTCCTTGATGAACAAATATTCGCGCGCGTACACGACCGTTTCGGCCATCATGTATTTGAGGCCGGTTTTCTCGACGAGTTCGACAATCTTCTTGCAATCGGAGATGCTTGTCGCCATCGGCACCGTGCACATCACATGCTTGCCGGCTTTAAGCGCTGCAATTGACATCGGCCCGTGGTCCGGAATCGGCGTGTTGATGTGGACGAAATCGACGCCGGGGTCCTTGAGCACGTCTTCATAATGTTCGCAGCGCTTTTCGATTTTGAAAGCGTCGCCGATCTGCGTCAGCTTTTTCGCGTTGCGCTGGCAAATCGCGTACATGTTCGCGTTGGGGTGGCGCTGATAAATGGGAATGAATTCGGCGCCGAAGCCGAGCCCGATAATGGCGACGTTGACTTTCCTGTCAGACATAGTCCCTCCGGTGGATGAGTGTGCGGATGTGAAAGAATACTGCGAATGCGGTGAGTTTTCGCGTAATAAAATTGAGAATTTTAACGCGCGAATGATAAATTCAAGTAGGACGAGTTGCCAGCCCGTCCGGCTTCCGTGTGCGCTGCATGGACGGGCTGGCAGCCCGTCCTACGAGGACAGCTTCAATGCAAAAACAGCGCCGCGTCGCCCTCCTGATCGAGACCTCCAACGCCTACGGCCGCGGCCTTTTGCGCGGTGTCGTGGCGTATGTGCGCGAACATCGGCCGTGGTCGATTTATTTTGCCGAACAGGGACGTGGCGACCCGCCGCCGCGGTGGCTGGCAAGCTGGGACGGCGACGGCGTCATCGCGCGGATTGAGAACAGGCGCATCGCGCGCGCAATCGTCGAATCGAAGCTGCCGACGGTAGACATCAGCGCGGCGCGCCTGGTGCCCGCGCTTCCGTGGGTCGAGACCAACGACGCCGCCATTGCGAAGATGGCCGCCGATCATCTCTTCGAACGCGGCTTCCGCCGCTTCGGCTTCTGCGGCGACGCGCGCTTCAATTGGTCCACGTGGCGCACGCAGCATTTTATTGACGCCGTGCGCGCGCGGAACTGCGAGTGTTCAGTGTTTCAGCCGCAAGCCGGCAAGCTCGCCCGCCCCACTGAAGTGCAGATCGCCGCCATCGGCGCGTGGCTGCGCGCGCTGCCCAAACCAGCGGGCGTGATGGCCTGTTACGACATTCGCGCCCAGCAAGTGCTCGCGGCGTGCCGCGACGCGGAACTCGCCGTGCCCGAAGAAGTGGCGGTCGTCGGCGTGGACAACGACGAACTGCTCTGCGATCTGTGTTCGCCGCCGCTGTCGAGCGTGCTGCCCAATCATCAGAAAGCCGGTTACGAAGCGGCGCGCCTTCTGGAGCGCATGATGTCCGGACAAAGAGTGCCGCCCGTGCCGCACCTGATCGAGCCGCTGCGTTTGGAGATTCGCCAATCGAGCGACGTGCTCGCCGTTCACGATGCCGACGTGGCCAAAGCGATGCATTTGATCCGCCAGCACGCCTGCGACGGCATGGACGTCTCCGACGTGCTGCGCGCCGTCCCCGTCTCGCGGCGCGTGCTCGAAAGCCGCTTCAAGCGCCTGCTCGGCGTGACGCCGCACGAGGAAATTTTGCGGGTGAAATTGGAGCGCGTGAAACGTTTGCTATTGGACACGCAGTTGTCGCTCTCCGAGATCGCGCGCCGGACCGGCTTCGAACACGTGGAATATTTGAGCGTGGCATTCAAGCGCGAAACGGGCGCGACGCCGCGGCGTTATCGGAACGAGGCGCGGCACTAATTCGCACGCAGAGGCGCGGAGGCGCAGAGTAAGGCCCGGAGAAATCAATGCTTGAATTCTCCGCGTGAATCTGCGTCCATCCGCGTTAATCTGCGATAAATTCCGTACCTCTCGCACAAGGACCTGATCTATGCGCACGGTTTTCAATTCACGGCTTGTTGCATTCGTTCTATTCGGAAACATATTCTGCTCATCCGCCGAAAACATCGACAAGCCATTCAGCAGCGTTCCGCTCACTGCGCTCCAATGGCGCCCCGGAACCGCGCAATTGACTTACCTCAAGTCTGTCAATGGCGCGCGCGGCCGCATGAGTCTCTACGCCTACGATGCGGAGTCCGGCACCGAAAAGCTGCTCTACGATCCCGCGCAGACGTCGCCGGAACGCGGGCAGACTGAAAGCGGTTTTATCTTTCGCGGCTACCAATGGAATCAGTCCGGTGACTCAATTTTGGTTTCCAACGGGAACGATTATTGTCTGCTCACGATTCCCAGCGGCAAAAAATCGCCCGTCACGACCGACGGCATCGCCAAGGATTCCGTAACGCTTTCGCCTGACGGAAAATTGCTGGCGTTTGTGCGCGACAACAATCTCTACGTCGCCGACGCCGCGACGGGGAAGGTTCGCGCGCTCACGGCCGACGGCAGCGAAACGATCCTCAACGCGACGCAGGATTGGGTCTATGAAGAGGAATTGCGCGAAGGCAATCCGTCGGGGCGCGCGTTTGCGTGGTCGCCGGACAGCAAGAAGATTGCGTACCTGCGGCTGGACCAGTCGGCGGTCCCTGAACATCCAATCGTCAACATATTGATGACGCACCCGACGCTCACGAAGCAGCGCTATCCAAAATCGGGCGACCCGAATTCGACGCCTGAGGCGTGCGTGGCCGTTTTGAGCGGCGCGGAATTGCGCACGCAGAAACTGCCGATTCAGGCGGGGTTTGAATACATCCTGCCGGAATTTGTATGGACGCCGGATTCGAAAACGGTTGCCGTGACGATGCTCAACCGCGCGCAAAACGAATTGACGGTGTTTGGTTGGAATCCGGCGGATACGAGCGAACCGAAGGCGCTGGTGAAAGAAAAGGAATCCGAGTGGGTCAATGTTTTCGGCGGCCCGGCGTTCATTTCGAAAGGTGCCACGGGAGAGAGCGGCTTCGTATGGCTCTCCGAGCGCGACGGGTGGGCGCACGCGTACCTTTATGGCATCGACGGCACGCTGACGCGGCAGGTCACGCACGGAAATTGGATGATCGAATCGGATTTGCATGGTGGGCGGCAGCCGTTTGAAATCGATGCGGCGCACGAGTGGATTTATTTTTCGGCAACGGAGAAGGACCCGCGCGAGCGGCAGCTTTATCGCGCGCGGCTGGATGGGACTGGAAATCTTGAGCGCTTGACGAAGGAGTCTGGCACGCACACGCTTCGGCTTGCGCCTGATGGAAAATACATTTTGGAATCGTATTCATCGGTGACGCAGCCGCCGCTGGTGCGGCTGTTGCGCGCGGACGGAACGGTGCTGACGACGCTCTACCGCAGCGGCGCGGAGCGAAAATCGGGCAGCGAATTCGTCGAGTTCAACGGAGCGGATGGCACCACATTTTACGCGCGGATGACCAAGCCGGGGAATTTCGACGCGGCAAAGAAATATCCGGTTGTCGTGTACATATACGGCGGGCCGCACGTGCAAGTCGTGCGAAATGTGTGGAGCGGAATTGACGGCGTAGACGCGCGGCTGGCGCAGGACGGCTGCCTCATCTGGTCGATGGACAACCGCGGCTCGTGGGGACGCGGGCACGCATGGGAGACGGCGATCTACAAAAACATGGGCGCGCAGGAACTCGCCGACCAACTGGCCGGCATCGAGTATCTGAAAAAACTGCCGTTCGTGGACGCGTCGCGCATCGGCATTCACGGCTGGAGCTACGGCGGCTACATGACGCTCTATTCGCTCACACATGCGCCGGACGTGTTCAAATGCGGCTGCGCGGGCGCGCCAGTGACCGATTGGAAATATTACGACACGATTTACACGGAGCGCTACATGCGCACGCCCGCCGACAATCCCGACGGTTACGTGACCTCATCGCCGCTGGCCGCCGCGGCAAAGTTGAAAGCGAAACTGCTGATCATTCACGGCACGAGCGACGACAACGTTCACATTCAGAACACGATGAATTTTTTGGACGCGCTGACGAAAGCTAACCGGCCTTACGAACTGCAGATTCAGCCGGGGCAGAAGCACGGCTTCCGCGGCGAAGCAGCGGGAAAGTTTCTGTCGGATCGGATGGTGGAGTTTTTTAAACGGAATCTTTAAATAGGAGCGGCGGCACTCTTGCCGCCGAACGATGTGGGCGGCAGGAGTGCCGCCCCTCCTTTTGCCGCACGGATTTCAATCATGTTCAGAATCATCTGTGTTTATATGTGTTCATCTGTGGCTAAATTGGCGCTGCTCTTGACCGCGTGTGTGGCCTGCGCGGCGGAGCCGGAGTTCGTCGATGTCTTTAAACCCGGCAAGGATGCCGACGGCTATCCCGCGATTCGCATTCCGTCTCTGATTGTGGCGAAGAACGGGACGGTGCTGGCATTTGCTGAGGGGCGGCAATCGCTGCGCGACCAATCGGCGAACAAAATCGTGCTCAAGCGCAGCAGCGACAATGGCAAAACTTGGAGCGCCATCGAAACGATTGCCGCGGACGGCGAGAATTGCTTGAACAATCCGTGCGCGGTCGTGGAGCAAGTGACGGGGCGCATTTTTTTGATGTATCAATTTTATCCGGCCGGATTGAGCGAGAAGAATGCGATGCTGCTGCCGGGAGTGGACGGTCCGAACGTACTGCGCAATTTTGTGATGCACTCCGACGACAACGGCGCGACGTGGAGCAAGCCGCTGGACATCACCAAATCCGCGAAGCGTCCCGAACGCGTGACAACATTGGCGAGCGGGCCGGGAATCGGCATTCAACTCACGCGCGGCGCGCACGCCGGGCGGCTGCTGATTCCGTTCAACGAAGGGCCGTATTACCACTGGAATGTGTATGCGGTTTTTAGCGACGACGAGGGCGAGACGTGGCGCATGGGCGACGTCGCGCCGGGGGCGCATGTCGCCAATCCGAAGGGCGGGGCGGCTGGCGCGGAGATCAGTTTGGTGAATGAAGTGCAATTCGTAGAATTGAGCGACGGCAGCGTAATGCTGAACAGCCGCCGCTGGGCCGGAAAACCCGTGCGCAAAACATCAGTAAGCGCGAATGGCGGCGAAACGTGGTTGCCCATAACTGACGCGCCGGAGTTGAACGATCCCGGCTGCATGGGTTCGATTCTGCGCTATCGTTTTGCGCAAGGAGATTCGCCCGGCGTGCTGCTGTACTCGGGCTCCGACAGTTCGAAGCGCGCGAATGGAACAATCTATGCGAGTTTCGATGATGGAAAAACATGGCCCGCGAAACGCGTGCTCGTGCCGGGAGCATTTGCGTATTCGGTGCTAACGGTTTTGCCGGATGGGACGGCTGGGTGTTTGTATGAGGCGGATGACTACAAGCGGATTGTGTTTGCGCGGTTTTCGTTAGGGTGGATTATTGTAGAGAAGTGAGGCGTTCGCGTGAAAACGAGTTGCGTGGGTTGGACCTTAATATGGCTCGGCGTCTTCTTCATTGTGATCGACGCACTTTGGCTATTTTATATTTCGCACACTCAGGCGTGGCCGACAGGGCTGCCGTTTTGTGGGGCGGCTTGCGGATTAATTTTAGCGCTTATCGGAACTATCGCGGTATTGATAAGGCCGAAGGATTAAACCCACGTCAAAAACACCAACAGCCCGTGCAAGTACGTCGCGCCGCACAGAAGCGCGGGGAAACAGCAGATCGCGATCACGGGCACGGCAACACTCATGCGCACGCGCGTCAGCAATCCGTAGATGCCGAATCCGCTGAGGGCGAAGCTTACCGCCGAGAAAACGAATAGTGCAATCAAGGTGACGGGGCGCTCCCAGTTTTGCGGCGGGTGATTGGGTTGGACGTACGCGACGCGGGCGATGAGCCACAACGTGAGCGGCGGGATCGCTTGAAAAAGAAGCGCGGCGGGCGGGACGATCACGTGCCAGCGCTCGGCGCGCTCGGGCGTGCGGCGGAGCGCGTCATCGCCGGGGCTAGCGTGCGCCGTCATCGTGATGCTCCCTGGCCAGACTGCCTTCGTTTTCGGTGGCGATGCGAAGCTGGCCGTCGCCTTGAAGACTTGCTTCGGTGTTTTTAATGATTTTCGCGGCATTGACTTTTCCGAACGAAAAAAATTCTGCGCGGCGCACGGTCGTTTGCATCAGCGCGTTGGATTCGTCGAGCGCGGATTGGAGCGGTTCGCCGCGCGTCCAGCGGCGCAGGAAATAGAAATAGAAGAAGGGCGAATCGCTTTCGCCGGGATGGCCGACGCAGGCTTTCGCGCCGAGTTTGAGCCATTCGGCGCCCTGCGGCAAATTGTAGCAGCCCGTGTTGTAGACAAGGCGCAGATGCGCGCGCCGCTCGGGCGAAAGTTTCTTCATCCAAGTCAGAAACGAGTTCGTGTGCGCGAGAATGAAGAGATCGACTTGCGGATAGCGTTCAAGCGCGCGGTCGATCGTCGCGCTGAATTCCCGCTCGCATTTGTCCGAATCGCATTGAGTGAAATACCACGCCGCGTCGTAATAACGGTTCAGGTACGGCTCAGTGAATTGCTTCGAGCCCCATTTTTCAAACGCGGAGACGTTGTCGCGAATGGCGATGGCCGCGCGCGCGGATTTGCCGTGCGGCACGCGCGAGAAGGAAAGGCGCTCGGTGAGAGAAATTTCGACGATGCAGGCGAGGACGGCGAGCGAGAGAGCGATGAGGGCGGCCGGTTTCTTATTCATGCGATGCCAGCAAAAAAAAGAGCCTATAGAACCTGATAGCCGCTGATGAACTCGAATGGCGAATTCATCATTTGCGATCCGGCCCTTCGGGAGTTACTCGCGATCTGAAGCGGAGTCCACCCCTCACCCCCGGCCCCTCTCCCCCAAGTGAGAGGGGGAGAGGGGAAGAAAGGCGGCCTTTCCCCAACGGGAGAGAGGAGAACGGCGGCACTTCGCTTCGCAAAGTTTTGAAACGGATCCTCATTTCTTCTCCGCCGGCGACGGAATTCCAAACGGATTCCGATTCGGCGGCGGAGTCCCCGCGATGCCCATCTGCCGGTCGTACTCCAGCGAGAATTGGTACTGAATCGAAAACGCCTTCGGCCCAATCGCCTGCGCCGGCACGCTCGCATCCCAGCGCAAAATGCCCTTCTTGTGCTCGTTCTTTTCGTACATCGGATCTTTGCTGATCTCCAGCGACATCGGCGCCGGCACCACGCGGATTTCGTTCTCCTTCGCGGTCGGCAGGCGTTCCAGAATTCGCACTGCCGCCGCTTCGCCGTTGAAATTCTCGACTTGCAGGCGGTACGTGAAACTTTGCACGCGGTTGCCGCCCTGAATCGTGTCCGTTTTCTCCACCAATTCGCGTTCGGCGCGCAGCGACGCATCGATCCCGAAGCCGACCGTGAAACTTTCGCCGATCGCCACCGTAGGCACTTCGCCGCGGCCGACGAATTGTTTAGCCACGAACGTGGACGCCGGCCCGGCCAGCAGCACGAGCTTGCTTTCGTTGGTCAGCGAGGCTTCTTCGTACACGTAATTGGTCAGCAGCGGAATCGCGGTTTTGTAGAATTCACTTTTCATCGGCATCGACGCGATCTGAATAAGCTGCTCGCTGGCGCGGCTCGGCAGCGACGTTCGCCCGGGCAATTCGTACGTGACGCTCACGCTTTCGTCGGCGATGGCGCGCGACTTTTCCTGCTTCTTGCTGATCTTGCCCTTCGCGACAAGGTCAAGAATCTGCAGTTCGCCGGCGATGTCGTTCAGATCGTTGTCGGCCTGCTCGACTTGCTGCTTCGCGTTGAAATTTGGGTTGGCATTGTTGGCGATTTGTGACTGCAAATCGTTGTTGAAGTTACCGCCGCGCCCTTGTTGCGCTTTGTTGCGCCGCTCGACAATCAAATCGCGCTGGTTGCCGTATTCGTCGGCGGTTTGCACGACAAGCTTCGTTTGTGCCAGCGGCGCGAGCGCCACGGTCAGCGGCACGAGCGCGGGCGCGCGCGCGACCAGCGACGGCGTGGCCGTCGAGAGCGTCATCTGCACGCCCGTCCAATCCTCGCCGCTCATCTGCTGAATCGAGGCGTCGTATTCGACCACGACTTTATCGCGCTTCGCATCCGCGCGGATGTTGTAGCTGGGCGTCCAGCTTGCGTTTTCCACGAGGTAGCGCAGCCGGAACGCGCCGTCCGCTTTGGCGAGATTCACGAAGACGAGCGCTTCGCGCACTGTCCGCGCGCTGCCGCCGGTCAGTTCGTTGCGCTGCCGCTGCAAGACGTTTTGCTGTTCGGCCAAATCGCGCTCCTGCGTCGATAATTTGATCTCTTCCGTGGCGATCGTCTGAAATTGTTCGAATTGAAACGTGGTGACTTTTTGCAGCGTGTCCGCGTTGAGCACGCCTTTGGTCAATTCAAACGTCGCCGTCGGCGCGGTGAATTGCTGCAACCGCTGCAGATACGCTTTGCGCTCAGCCAGCACTTCGCCTTGGCGTTTCGACGCCGCGATCTTATCCTGCACGTCGCGGATTTGCGCGTCGAGCTTGCGCACTTCTTCGCGGATGTCCTGATCCACCGCGCGCTCGCGGTACAGCACCGAGCGCACTTCGACGCCTTCGTCGCCTTCCGCGTAAATGCTGCCGGGAATCACGCGCGCGGGAAGATCGGTGACCACGACTTCCTGCAAACCGGCCGGCGCTTTCAGATCGACGGCGCGCGTAATCAGCGCCTGCCCGCGGTACACCGTCACGGCATCGACTTTGCCTTTGACCGGCGCTTCGCCGCAAAACGCGGAGGTAACGGGAACAAGCGAAAAAAATAATCCAAGTGTGCGAAATGACATTCTGCGCATGAGCGACGAGTCTCCCAAGTAAGTTACATGGATTTTACACGCGATTTTCGGGTTGGAGCGTAACAACTTTGTAAAAGCGGCGGACAGGAATGTCTGCCCCACCAAATAAACGCGATGGATTTCATTTCGAACGCGGATTAGCATGAGGCGATCAGTCGATAAAAGGAGTCTTCCATGCGTGCGATGCTATTTCTCGTTATCAGCGTTTGCGCTCTCGTTTCTTACGCAGCCGACAGCGCGCCCAAAGCCGTCGTGACCGCCTCCGCGACGATCGACGTCGTGCCGACGGAATTCCACGTCGTCCTCACTTTCCGCCAAAAGGGCACCGAAGCCAAAGCCACGCTGGAGGCATTGAACAAAGCGCGCGATGCCGCGCTCGCAAAATTGCCGGGCGTCGATCCCGCCAAAGCAAAAATTGAAGCGCCGACCGTCAGTCAAAAGGGCGGCGGCAATTCCAACGAAGCCATGATGGCCGCCATGCGCGGGCAAGCTACGCCGAAAAAAACCGACGAACCTTACGAATGTATCATGCAGCAGGTGGTGCGTGTGCCCGTGGCCTTTTCCGGCAAGGATGTCAACGCCATTACGCTCGAAGCCGAGGGAATGAAGGCCGCGGTCATCGGCGCGAAAGTCATGCCCGACATGTCCGACGCGGAGGATGACGAAGGCAACAACCTCGTCGCGGCGCAATTGGGACTGAATCAGAAGAAGCACTCGGTCGCGTTTGAATTCGTCGCGCCGCGCACGGCGGAAGTGGAGCAGAAGGCGTTCGATGCGGCGGTGAAAGCCGCGCGCGAAAAGGCGGCGTTCATCGCGAAAGCCGCGGGATTGAAAGTTGGCGGAATTCATTCGATCAGCTTGCAGGAAGCCGACAAGGAAAGCAGCGGTTCGGAGAATCCGATGTCATCGTACATGCGCCTGATGATCGGCTTCGCCACCGCCGGCGCGCAGACGCAAAAGCCCAGCGGCCTGATCACCGGCGACTCCGCGGCGCTGACGCTGAAGGTGACGTTGGGGGTGACGTTTGAGTTACAGCAGTAGATAGGAGATAGGAGATAGGAGATAGGAGATAGGAGATAGGAGATAGGAGATAGGAGGCGCGGCAAAATCGCTGCGCGTTTTTTTCTGACTCCTGATTCCTGACTACTTCAATTTAATCTCGTCCCACTTCTCGCCCTTCACCGACATTGTGATGCAGACGATGTTGTCGCCGTTTACATCGACGTAGCACAGAAACTGGTCCGGCACCGACGTGATTTTGTCGGGGGATCCGTCGTTTTTGTGGAGGGCGTAGCGCTGATCTTCGGGCTTCTTGCCGTAGGTTTCCTGGATGCCGTAATAATAGACGTCTTCGGGCAGCGACTCGTTCAAGCGCTTGGCCGCATAAATCGCCGCGCCGCCGCCCGCGCTGACAAAATAAGGAATGCCGTTGCGCACCGTGCGGTAGTAACCGTGATCGTGGCCGGAGAAAACGGCGAGCACGCCGTATTTTTTGAACAGCGCCGTCAGTTCCGTTTCTTTGTTCGGCACGTCGTCGCTGCCTTTCGAACCGATTGTGTAATACGGCACGTGATTGAAAATGAAGATGTTCTTTTTCTGCGCGACGGCCGTTTTCAATTCATTTTCAAGCCATTGAATCTGCGCGCCAACGGGCTGCGGAAACGGCAGCGCGATGAAATAACAATTGCGGCAGGTGAAGCTGTAGTAATCGTTCTCAAGGTTATAGAAGAGCTTGAAATTCTCGATGCCGGTGCGTTTGTTGGCGCTGAGGATCTCGCCTTCCTTGCGCGAGCCGGGGAGGATCGGGGCGCCGGCGACTTCGTGGTTGCCTATGGCGGGCCACCACGGGCGCGTGCGCATCGACTTTCCAACCAGGCCGTCGGCGTCGAATTTTGCCAGCAATTCGTAATAGCCCGCGCCTTCTTTGCCGCCGCCTTTGGCGACCATGTCGCCGGTGCCCAAGACAAAATCGGGATTAACGGTTTCCTCGAGGAATTTGATAAAAGCCGGCAGCGTCGAAGCGTGCTTACTGTCGCCAAGCACCGCGAAACGGATTTTGTCGCTGGTCAGGCGCGCGCGGACTTTGTCCATCAGCGGCTTGGGATCGAAGGGCGCGATACCAGGCGGCGGAACGCTCTCGGTGTTGGGGTTGAGGCGCGAATCTTCGGGATGCGGGCGGGTTCTTTTGTAGGCAAAATAGGCGCCGCTGCCAAGCATGGCCGCGGCGAGGAGAATCACGACGATTCGCAGCGTGCCGCCGGAGTAATATGATTTTGAGCTGGCGCGTTTCTGTTCAGGCATGCATGCTTTCCGCTGGTACATTCACGGGCTAAAAGCCCGTGTTACTTCGACAATTGAATCTCGTCCCACGTCTCGCCTTTGGCCGTTATGCAACGGCAAACGATTTTGTTGCCGTTAACTTCCACCACGCACAGGAACTGCTCCGGCGTCTCGGTAATCGTATCCGGGCTGCCGTCGTTTTTATGCAGCGCGTATTTCCTTCCGCCGGTTGCGGCCGGCTTCTCCGCGGACGCGTCGGTTTTCTTTTCAGGCTCGGGGGCGCTTCCGGGCAGCGGGGCTTCCTTCTCCTTTTCCGCGCCCTTCAAGAAGGACGAAGCCACGCCGTAATAGTACACGTCCTCCGGCAACGCTTCTTTCGCGCGCGTCGCCGGATAAATCGCCGCGCCGCCGCCGGCGCTGGTGAAGTACGGAATGCCGCCGCGCACCGTTCGGTAATAGCCGTGATCGTGGCCGGAAAACACGGCTTTCACGCCATACTTCTGAAACAGCGCCGTTACGTCCGTCTCTTTGTTCGGAACCTCCTTGGCCGGCTTGTTCCCCACCGTGAAAAATGGCGCATGATTGAAGACGAAGATATGCAGCTTCGCTTCACTCGCTTTTTTCAATTCGCTTTCCAGCCACTCAACTTGCTTGCCGGTCGGATAGCGAAACGGCAGCGCAATGAACGCGCCGTTGCGGAACGTAAAGCTGTAGTAATCGTTGTCGAGCGCGTAGAATTGTTTGAAGTTGGCGATGCCCGAAGCCTGATTTGCGCGCATTTTTTCGCTGTCGTCCTTGAGCGCGTCTTTGCCGGTGATCGCGCCGCCCGCCAATTCGTGATTGCCGATCGCCGGCCACCACGGCCGTTTGCGCATCTGCTCGCCGGCTTCTTTCGAAAGCATCTCGTAATAGCCCGGCCCGACTTTGCCGCCGCCGCTGGCAACCATGTCGCCGGTGGTCAGCACAAAATCGGGACTGACTGTTTCGTCAAGGTACTTCAATAATCCTGGCAGCGTCTTGGCGTGCTTGGCATCGCCGAGCACCGCAAATTTGAACACGTCCGTCTTGATGCGTTCGTTGAGTTTATCCATGAGCGGCTTAGGATTGAACGGCTCAACGCCCGGCGGCGGGACGGTGGGGACGTTGTTTTTGTCATCGGCGGCTGAAAGCAATGCAAAATTCAAAATGCAAAATGCAAAATGAAACGCAAGTATGCGTGGGAACCCTGTCATTGAACGAACTCCTGGGTTGAATTCAAACAGCATAGTAGATTTACAACGGCGGATTGTGAAAAAGGGGTGAAAATTGTGTGCAGGATTCAGCGGGAACCATTCCCCCTCACCCCGCTGGCGAGTACGCCAGTCGGCCCTCTCCCGAAGGGAGAGGGCAACGGCGGCGTTTCGCTTCGCGAAAGAAAGTGCAGGCGGGACGCCTGCGCTACGGGGTTATCACTTCTGCGGCGGTTGTTCGGCTTTTTGAACGTTGATCTTGCGTGACGCCACCAATTCCGTCCCCGTCCAGAATTCGATCGCGTACACGCCGGGCGTTGGGAAGCGAATCTGCTGGAGTTGGAAGACCAATTCCCCGACGCTCGTCGGCCCGCCGAAGTCGATCTGCCCGGGCAGATCGAAGACGATGCTGTTGTCGTCCAGCGAGAGCATGCGCAATTTGCACTGCATCCTCCCCCGCCCTTCCGTGATCGCGATGTACACGCACAGCGACGGGTGCGTGCACGGAAAATTGTTCGAGAAAATCCCGTTGAACGTCCCGATCAGCGAAAGCTTGTTGGTGCCCGCCTCGCGAATCACGGAATCGCATAGAATAATCGCAAGAACGATTGGCTTGACCATTTTCGACTCCGGTTTCAAGGTTTCATTCCCCGCACATGCTCAAATCAACCCCCAGACAATGCTGCCTAACACCGTCGCGACCCATATTACACACCAAACCTGTCTTATCCGCGGCGGAGCGATCAGAAACGCCGCAAGTGCAACGGCAGCCATACCGAAAGCACCTTGACTTTGCCTCCTGCCAAAGTCAAAGACCGGCGTCATCCAGACCGCCGCGCAAAAGAAAAAAATCGGAATCGCTGCGGCAGACACTATCGTTCTCCACCACTCGTCGTCGCGCGGCGGCGTCGGCTGCGACTCAGGGCTATCCGGCTTTACTTCTTCCATTCTCCACACTTCTTCGCTATCAGCTTCCGTTTCAAGCGCACATAAACCGGCAAGCCGTCTTTGCCCATTGGCACTTTAACATCGCCCTGCACCAACGGCGAGAGATAGGCGCGGAATTTTTTCGAAATTCCGGTGCCGGCGTCGTTCATGTAATCGCGCGGGAGCAACGATTCACCGTTGGCGACGTCGCTGAGTTTCGCGAGGCCCGTCACGCATTTGTAGGGCGCCTTGCTTTTGCGCACGAGCGTGACCATCTGGCCGCTAGTGCCGTTCGCGGCCTGGCGTACGGCCTCCTGGCCGCAGAGGAACGCTTCGTTCACGTCGGTAAGGCTTGCCCAATGCATGCCGGAACGCTGGATCGTGCCGGCTTTGTTGCGGCGCGCTTTGACGCCAATTTCCTGTTCGATGAAATTGCCGATGAATTCGCCGATCCCGCCGAGCTGTTTGTGTCCGAACGCGTCCGCGCCAAATTTGCCGCCAACTTCAGCGAGGTATTCGCCCTTCTCGTTCTTGCAGCCTTCGCAGACCACGATCACCGCGCGGCCGATGCGCGCGAGGCATTCGCGAATGTGTTTTGCCATGTTCTCCAGCGACACCGGAATCTCCGGCACGTAGATCAAATGCGGCGCGTCTTCGCCGTCTCGCGCGGCCAAGCCGCAGCCCGCCGCAATCCAGCCCGCGTTGCGCCCCATCACCTCCTGCACGGTGATCGTATCCGTCGTGTAGAGCGATTCCGTATCCTTGCCCGCTTCCATCACCATCGTCGCGTTGTACTTCACCACGCTGCCGTAACCGGGGCAATGGTCTGTGCAGGCCAGATCATTGTCGATGGTTTTGGGAATGCCCATCACGGTGATTTCGTGATTGTGATCTTTGGCCAGGTGCGCGACTTTGTCGGCGGTGTCCATGCTGTCGTTGCCGCCGGCGTAAAAGAAGTAGCGGATGTTGTGCGCTTTGAAGACTTCAACGATGCGCGCGTAATCGGCATCCGTTTTAACCTTATACCGGCATGAACCCGCCGCGGCGGAGGGCGTGCAGCGCAGGCCTTTCAGATTGGCGGGATTTTCTTTGCGAAAATCGAAGAGGTCCTCTTCGAGCACGCCGAGAATTCCGTTTTTCGCGCCGTACAGATTCTTGAAAACTTTCGGATGCTTCATCGCTTCGAGCACCGCGCCGGCCATCGATGAATTGATCACAGTCGTGGGTCCGCCGGATTGAGCGAAGACGGCGTTGGCGGGAACGGATGGGGTTATGGGCATTCCTGGCGCGGCTCCTTCGATTCTGGAAATGGGAATAATCTATTCAAGCGCGTGATTTTTTAAAACGAAAATACGGCAGATTACACATAACCTCCACGAAGCTTGCCGGAATCCCGGCACTAACTGCTGACGGCATTGTATGCTGTGGTTAGAAAGTGACATTTGGCAATGTATCTCCGCCGAATTTGCGCAGGAGAGGGCGCGGTTTCTTCCAAAGATATTCTCTGTAATTCAAGCCAGCGTCACGCTTACTTCTGCTGCGAGACGAGTGAAGCCTCAGTTGCCGCGGATAATAAATAAAGGAGAGAGATATGGACCGCCTGCCTTTTTGGAAATTCAGCAAATTAGTGCTGTGTCTCGTGTTCGTGAGCATGGTCGCTCCGGCTTATGCATTGAATGTCCACCTCTGGAGCGGAAACGGAGACGGCGTGCATTGGTCGGACGCGAACAACTGGATTGGCGGCGCACCCGCGGCTGGTGAAGGAGTGGCATTTGGCACCAACCGCATCACCACGGCCGACCTTGCCACGACAGTTTCTTTCATCAATTTCACGAGCACGGGCAACGTCATCAACGGCGCGATTAATCTGACTGGTGTGGGTTCAACCATCAACATTGAAGACGATGCGGGTGGCAATACGATCAATGCCACCCTTGCACTTTCAGGCGCCACCGCGTACATCCAGAGCGGGACTGCGGCGGGTCAGAAATTGACCATTCACGGAATGATCAGCGGGGGCGAAGGCGTGCGCGTTTACGGTCCCGGAATCACGGAGTTCACGCAAGCCACAAATAATACATACACAGGAACCACGACGATTGGATCGAACGAACCCGCATCGGTGCCGGCGCGCAGCGCCGGAATTCTGCAGTTGTTCTCCACTTCCGCCGGAGCGCTGGTGCCGGGCGATTTGATAATCGGTGGAACAGCGGCCGGCCAGACCGCCAACAGCGCGCAAGTCATGCTGCTCATCGGTGATTGTATTGCCGACACGAGCAACGTGTCCATCCAGCCAGACGGACAATTGAATCTGAACGGCTCGAGCGAAGTAATTGGAACACTGATCGGAACGGGCAGTGTGGACACGGGTGCGGGAGGCACAAACACATTGACGGTTGGCAACGCCACAAATTACAACTGGGGCGGGTCGATCATCGGATCCGGCGGACTGACCAAAATCGGCACGGGCATGATGACGTTCGACACCACGAGTTCCGCTACTTACGGGGGCTTGACCACTGTCGCCGCCGGCACAATGGCGCTGAACTCGAACACGGCGACGATTGTGCCCGCGGCTTTGCAGATCGGCGATGGATCGGGCGCCGTCAACAGCGCGGTAGTCAGGCTGCTGCAACTTTCCGAAATCAGCAACTCCAGCGACGTGTCGATTCTTGCAGACGGATTGCTGGATTTGAATGGCTTCAATGAGACTGTCGGAACGACGACGCTTACGGGCGGAAATATCACGCTCGGCGCGGGTAATCTATTCACGGGCCTGCTGACGATGAATTCGGCGACGATCAGTTCCACAACCGGCACGCTTAACCTTTTGGGAAACATCGTGGCGCCGGCGGGAAGCGCGGCGGGATCGACGATCACGGCTCCAATCTCGCTCAACGGCGCGACACGGACGATGACCATCAATTCTGGAAATGTGCAGCCGGAATTGGCGATCACGGGAATCATCAGCAACGGCGGCTCGTCCGCGGGAATCCTGAAAAACGGAACCGGCACGCTGGACCTGCTGGGCAGCGCGTCGAACACTTTTACGGGCACCACGACAATTGACAAGGGCGTGCTGCGCATGAATACATCCGTTGGTACGATTCTCCAAGGTCCCATCGTGATCGGAAACAATGTGGACGCGGCAAACTCCGCCATTTTGCGCGAATTAAACAGCAGCGATGTCGCCCCCGCCTCAACCATACTAATCAACGCCTCCGGCTTGTTCGATCTCAACGACCACAGCGATAGTGTCGGTCCCCTATCCGGGACGGGCAACATTGCGCTCGGCACCGCAATGCTAAGCATTAGCGGCGACGCGACGTCGACCACGTTCGATGGCTTGGTCAGCGGCACCGGCGGCATCGCGAAATTCGGGACAGGCACGCAAACCTTTACGAAAAACAACACCTACACAGGCCTGACCCTCGTGACCGGTGGAGTGCTCGCGATCAACGGAACTCAAGTCAGCAACGTGCTGGCGACCGCCGGTACGCTGGCCGGAACCGGCAGCGTGGGCACGCTCACGGCCAGCGGCACCGGCACCGTCGCGCCGGGCAATTCAGGTCCCGGCACGCTTTCAAGCGGCAATTTGGCTCTTAGCGCGGGGTCAACGTTCGCGGTGGACATCACGCCGGGAGGCGCCGATATGATCAACGTCACCGGTTCGGTCACACTGGCCGGCACGCTCGCGCTTAATGCGCCCGGTTACGCGGCCACAGCGGGCACGAAAATCGTGATCATCGCCAACGATGGAGCGGATGCGGTCAGCGGCATGTTTGCGGCGACGCCGCCAGGCTCGATCGTTCCCGGCGGCACACAGATGTTCATGATCTCGTACACGGGCGGCACTGGCAACGACGTGGAACTGACCGTGCAGAACATCGCGCCAGTGATTTCGTCCGCGGCCAACGCCGTGCCGTCCACGGCGGGAGTCAATCAGACGGTGGCGTTGAGTGCCGCGGCCACCGACGCGAATCTCGATACGCTGACGTACAGTTGGGATTTCGGCGACGGCACCAACGGCAGCGGCGCCAGCACGACGCATGCCTACGCTGTGAAGGGCAATTACACGGCCACTGTCACTGTGAATGACGGCCACGGCGGAACGGCCAGCAGCAGCGTGGGCGTCACGGTCAACGCGCCGATTGTGGGCGAAGGCAACGATTCGGACGGCGATGGATTCTCGGATGCGTTCGAAACCGCGGCCGGCACCGATCCCAACAGCGCCGCCAGCACGCCGGCTCCGCTGCCGATCACGATTCTGCCTCTGGTGGTGTCAAAGATTGGCATCAAATTGAATTTTGCGAAAATGAACAGCGACATGATCACGCTTTCCGGCACGCTGCACGTGCCCGCGGGATTCAGCGTCAATGGCAAGAAAGTGGTTTTCGCCGTCGCCGGCGCGATAGGCGCGTTTACGCTGAATTCGAAAGGGCAGGGCGTGAACGCGAAGAGCACGTTCAAACTCGCCGTGAAAGCGAAAGGCGGCACGGTCGCCGATCAACAGGCCGCCTATTCGATGAAGCTGGCCGGCGCAACGTTCGCCGGCGATTTTGTGAACGAAGGTTTGATTTCGAAAGACGACAAGGGCTCGACGCACACGATTGTGAGCAGCGCGTTGTTCAACGGCGGGATTTATCAGCTTGCCAAGACGGTGACGTACAAGGCGAAGAAAGGCAAGAGCGGCAGCGCGAAGTGAGGATTGCCGCGTCTCGTCGCGGGTGCATTCCCCTCACCCCGCGCATGAGTACATGCGTCGGCCCTCTCCCGGAGGGAGAGGGGAAACGGCGGCGATGCGCGGAAATTTTGCGATTGATCGGATTTCCAATCCTTGTGGCGCTCGCTTTAGTGTATTAATTCACGCACTATTGCGTACATCCACCACAAGGAGGAATTGTGAACGTTAAATTGAGCCTCGTCACCGCACTGGCATGCGTCTGCGCCATTGGGATCGCTGAAGACAAGCCCGCTAAGAAGAAGATCGTTTTTATCGCCGGAAATCCCAGCCACGAATATGGCGGCCATGAACACAATGGCGGCTGCATGCTGCTGGCCAAGCGCCTCAACGAAAGCGGGCTGCCGATTGAAACGGCGGTCTACGACCGCGGCTGGCCGGCCGATCCGCACGTGTTTGACGGCGCGGCTGAAGTCGTGATTTATTGCGACGGCGGCGGCGGGCATGTGATCATGAAACACATGGACGAATTCAATGCGATGATCAAAAAAGGCGTCGGCATCGGCTGCATTCATTATGCGGTCGAAGTGCCGAAAGGCGACGCGGGCAAAGCGATCACCGATGCCATCGGGGGGTATTTTGAAACGTTTTACTCCGTCAATCCGAACTGGACCGCGAGCTTCAAGGAGATTCCGAAGCACCCGATTACGCGCGGGGTGAAGCCGTTCTCGACGCATGACGAATGGTACTACCACATGCGCTTCAACAGCGACATGGCCGGCGTTACGCCGATTCTGACCGGCGTTCCGCCTGACAGCACGCGCCAGGGCAAAGACGACGCGCACGGCGGCAACCCGGATGTGCGCGCGGGGATTGGCAAGAATGTGCCGGAGCATGTGATGTGGTGTTTCGAGCGGCCCAATAACGGTGGACGCGGATTCGGGCTTACCGGCGCGCACGTGCATTGGAATTGGTCGCAGGACGATTTCCGCAAGGCGGTTTTGAACGCGATCGTGTGGACCGCCGGCCTTGAAGTCCCCGAAAATGGCGTCGAATCCAAACGTCCGGACGCCGAGGAATTGCAGCAGAATCTCACCGGCAAGAAGAAGCCGGATAACTTCGACGTCGCCAAGAAAATCCAGGAAGTGCAAGATCGCAGCGTCACCAAGTAACGCGGGCTTTCAGCCCGTGACGCGGGTGCCACAGATATGGCTGTACCCAGCCATATCCGTGGTACCCGCACCCATAGCACGGATTTGAATGAGTACATTCAAATCCGTGGCACCCATCAATCCTTAACACAAATATGCATTGATATGGCAGTTTGCTGCCGCTACCATCCCGTCGTCAAAAAAAAAGAAGCGCCAGGGTTCGGATTGTGATTCCCATTCTCTTCACCGCGTACGGTTCAGTCTTCTTCTCCGAAGTCGTGGGCGACAAATTGCTCTACACGACCGGCGTCCTGGCGACTCGATTTCGTTCGCTGCCGATTGTGCTCGGCATGAGCGTCGCGTTCATGCTGAAGATGGCGGTGGCGGTGATCGTGGGCGAGCAGATTGCGAAATTGCAGGAAGAGCATGCGGTGATTGTGGCGGCGATTACCGTGATTAGTTTTCTCGGCGTGGCGTACACGATCTGGCGCAAACCGCTGGTCATGCCGCAATCGCAGGACAAATCGCCGGCAACCAAGGCCGCAATCGTTTCCTTCTCGGCGATCTTTTTCTCTGAATGGGGCGACGAAGGCCAGATCGCTAGCGCGACTGTCGCCGCAAATTTTCCGCACGCGCACCTTTTCGTCTGGGCGGGCGCGGTGCTGGCGATGGTCACAAAAGGCATGCTCGCCGCGTTTCTGGGCACGGGTATTCGAAAATGGTTTGCGGATCGCGTGCACCCCAAAGCGCTGCGCTATTTCAGCGTCGTCTCACTGCTGGTGCTTTGCATCGTCACGATTGTGCAGGCGTGTTTCGGGATAAAGTAACCCATAAAGAAGGCGTGCGTGGGTCTGAGGCGATGCGGGCCGGCTGGAAGCCGGCGCTCCGAAATTAATCATGCTTGAAGCTCCCGACGCCAACGACAACCGCCGCCGCGCCATGCGCGTGATTTGGTGCTTCGGCCTGGTCAGCCTCTTCGCCGACATGACCTACGAAGGCGCACACAGCGTTGCGGGACCTTTCCTGAAAGGACTGGGCGCGAGCGGAAAAGTGGTCGGATTCGTCGCGGGGTTCGGCGAAATGATCGCGGCGAGTTTGCGTTATTTTTCAGGGCGCTTTGCCGACAAGACGCGCGCGTACTGGACGCTGGCCATTGCCGGTTACGCGCTAAACATCATAGTCGTGCCGGCGCTCGCGCTTGCCGGCAACTGGCCTCTGGCGGCGTTGTTCTTCACGCTCGAACGCGCGGGCAAAGCGCTGCGCGGGCCGTCGCGCGACACGCTGCTTTCCGAAGCCACCGAAACCGTCGGGCACGGCTGGGGTTTTGGCATTCATGCGGCGATGGACCAGACCGGCGCGGTCGTCGGGCCGCTGATCGTCGCGCTGATGCTCTGGTTTAATCTCGGTTATTCGCGCGTGTACCTGTGGCTGGGCGTGCCCGCGATTTTGACGCTCTTCGCGCTGATTGGCGCGCGCGCCGCATGGATGGGCCGCCCCAAAGCGCCCGCGCCGAAACCGCCGCAGCCGATTCCCGGCGTGTTCTGGCCGTACATTGTTGCAGCCGGATTGTTTGCGTGCGGCATGGTGGATTTTCAATTGATGGCGTATCATTTTTCCAAATCCGATTTTTTCGACGACAAATACATCCCGCTGCTTTACGCCGGCGCGATGGGCGTGAATGGAATCACGGCCGTGATCTTCGGGCGGCTCTTCGATAAATTCGGCATCGCGACGCTCTCGTGCGGGATTTTGGTTGCGCTGTTTTCGTTGCCGCTTGCGTTTTTGGATGGTCCTGCCGGGGCGATTGGCGCGGTGGCGTGCTGGGCCAGCGGGCTGGGCGTGCAGGACGCGTGCCTCCGCTCGGGCATCGCGCAAGTCGTCTCGATGAGCAAGCGCGGGAGCGCGTTTGGGACGTTCAACGCTGTGTACGGCGTGGCGTGGTTTGCGGGGAGCGCGGCGATGGGGGCGTTGTATGACGTGTCGCTTGTCGCGATGGTGGCGTTTGGCATTGCGGCGCAGTTGGCGGCGGCGATTTTATTTTTTTCGCTGCGCAAGCCGCTGGCTGCGGCGCGGCATTTGTAGTAATGCGCACACGCAGTTCACGTTTGCACTGGCTGTACCCAGCCAGTGCGCTTCCAGTTGAACCGTCAATCAATAAAAAATATTACGCTTGCTCTGCACTCAACCCTCTTGAATTTTTCAATTTCCGATTACGATTTACCGGCCTATTTCGGAGGCCTCCCATGCGCCGCCTTTCCGCGCTCGCATTGCTCTGCCTTTCGTTCTTCATCCGCGCCGCCGACGCTCCCTCCAATCTCTACCTTCTCGGCTTCGCGCTCAATCAGCATCCCGAGGCCGGCGCCACGATTGATCAATGGAATTTCTGCGCCGAAGAAATGGACAAAGTCCTGCACGAACAAGCCGTGCACGTCAAAGTTCAATCCAAAATAATCCTCGGCGCCAAAGCCACGCGCGCCGCCGTCATGGACGGATTCAAATGGCTGCACGCCAACGCCACCAAAAACGACCTCGTTTTCCTCTACGTCGGCTGCCACGGCGGCACCGATCCCGAAGAAGGCTGGAACGTCGAAAGCGCCGACAAAAAAACAATCTGGGGCCACGAAGTCAAAGCTGAATTGGGCAAGCTGCCCTGCCAGGTCTTCGTGATGATTTCGTCCTGCACCTCCGGCGGATTTGCCAGCCCGCACAAATCCGACCCGCCCGTCCCCGCCAACGTCACCGCCTTCTGCGCCTGCACTTCCAAGCAGGAGACCGGAAATCAGATCGACATCTCCGTCTGCGAGGGCCTCTGCGGCCGCGCGGATTTCAACCACGACGGCGTGGTCGATGTGGACGAACTGATCCGCTACGTGAAACTGCGCTACAAAGAATGGTGGCCCGATCCGAAGACGATGGACGGCATCCAGACGCCGGTGATCATCAAAAGCAAAGAGCTGCCCGGCACGCTGCCGCTCACGCGCGTCAATCGCAATCTCGTGGAATTCGCGCAGGACGGAAACTGGTATGCGGCGCTGAAACAGAGGCAGCTCAACGACAAGTTCCAAGTTTTCCTGCTTGGTTACTCCAACAAACCCGGCCCCGATTTCGTGACCGGCGAAGTGACGCGCGAATTTATCTGCGAAGACGGCCGCCCCATGACCGTCGAGCAGGGCGGCCGCTGGTACCCCGCGCGCTTGCTGCGCATGGAAGGCCCCAATTTTCACGTCCATTATTTGGGATTCAACGAGCAGGAAACCGTCCCAAAATCGCGCGTCTTCTTCCCTTTCGTCGGCGATCCCGAGCATCCGAATTATCCATACTTCGTCACCGGAAATGCCGGCGGCTGGACGCGCATCGGATCGCCGGGCGCATGGAAAAACACGCACGCCGGCGCGATTTTGAACGGCAAACTCTACACCGTCGAAACCAACGGCGCGTTCTACGTCACCGATTTGAGCGACGGCGAATGGAAGCAAATCGGCAATCCGGATTACGCCAGCACGAAATGGATGTTCGCCACTGGCGACAGTTTGTTCACCATCGAAAAAGACGGCAGCCTCTACAAACTCAATCCGAAAGACGGTGCGCGCACCCGCCTCGGCGCGGAGAAAGGCTGGGCCGCGACGATCAGCGGCACACTCTTCAACGGCAAACTTTACACCATCGAAGCCAGCGGCGATCTGTACGTGACCAATTTGAACGACGGAAGCTGGCTCAAAATCGGTCAATCCGAATTCGCCAACACCGCCTTCATTTTCAGCGCCGCTCCGAACCTCTACACGATCGAAAAAGACGGCAACCTCTATCGCGTCAATCCCAACGACGGCCGCTGGGTGGGAGTCGGCGAAGCCAACGCGTGGAAACAAACACAAGCCGGCACGGCGTTCAAAGGCCGCATCTACACCGTTGAATCCAGCGGCTGTCTGTTCTCGACCGATGTGACAAACGGCACCTGGAGGCAATACGGCAAAGCCGAATTCGGCGGCACAAAATTCATCTTTGGCGGGAACGAACGCCTCTACACCATTGAAAAAGACGGCTCGCTGTACTCCGTCAGCATCGTGGAAGGTAAGAACAAGTAACCTGTACCGTTGGAGTCGGGTGCGTCACCGGACGTGCACTCCATTCCCCTCACCCCGCGCATGAGTACATGCGTCGGCCCTCTCCCGGAGGGAGAGGGCAAATCTGAGAATTCCGCGAAATTTTTGCAACCAGATTGGGCACTGTGTCATAGTAGTACAGTGAACAGCCCTTGGCGGACCCAATATGGAATGCATTCTTGAACGTGAGAAATGCGCCGAAATCGCGCTGCATTGCGCCTGTTTTAATTTTCGCAAAGCTTCGCGCGCCGTGACGCAATTGTTCGACGCCACGCTCGCTCCCAGCGGCATGCGCTCGACGCAATTCACCGTGCTGATTGGCCTGGGACTGGTTGAATCGGCGACGGTCTCCGAACTCGCGGAAATGCTGGCCATCGACCGCACCACTATGTCCCGCACGCTTAAGCCGCTTTTGAAAAAAGGCTACATCGGGCCGGTGAGCGGCGCTGATCGGCGCACGCGCGCCGTCGCGCTGCAGAAAAAAGGCCGGCAGACGCTCGCCTCGATGCTCCCGCTGTGGGAACGCGCGCAAGCGCAGGTTGTCGGAAAATTCGGCTCGGACCGCTGGTCCGCGTTGCGCGGCGATCTGGATGCCGCGGTGCTGTTGGCGAAAGAAAAGTAAGAGCACTTGACTTCTGACTTTCTGACCTCCGATCCTGAACGCTGACTTTGCTGTGTAAAAACCTTCTGCGACTCCTTCGGGGTCGAGAATTATTAAGGGCGCACTTTCCGGGGGTATCGGGCGGGTACGCCCTCAACCCCCGGCTACCATCTTGAACCCCTTCGGGGTAAAAAGCGCCATCTCGCGAAGATTTCTCAGAGCATTCCGCATTCTGACTTCTGACTCCTATCTCCTAACTCCTAACTCCCACCTCCATCGCCGCCGACTCCGGCTTCTTCGGCGCCAGCTTCAATGGCCGTTCGAAGTCGGCATTGTAAATCCGCACGCGCACATCCCTAAGCGGCCCCGGCGCAACAACCGCCGCCGCATAGCCGTCGATCGGCATCATCTCGTAAATCATGCGTCCCGGCGCCAGCCCGTCGCTGATCGCGCGCCACTGATTCAAGTGCTCGCCCAGGCCGCACAAGCCCAGTGGCAGCATGATCGCGCTCACGCCGCTGCCGCGCGCTTTCAATATCGCTTCCGATTGCGACCACAACCGCGCGAAGACACGCTCGCATTCGCGGTCGGTGATGTCCGGCCGCGTGAACTGCGGAAAATAATTGGCGAGCAGCTCGCGGCAGGGCACCGGCTGATTCGCGTCCTCCGGATGAATCTCGACAAGGTCCGCGCCGAGTTCGCCTTTCATCCCCGGAGCGACTGCCACGATCATGCGGTCGCCGGCGCGCGACAAGCTGAACGGCGTCGGGCGAAACGCGCAGCGGTCCAGCCGCGGTTTGCCCAGAATGCCGATTTGAAAACGCAGCATCGCCGGCGGCGCATCGACGTAGCCGCTCAAGATGCGCCGCAGCACGCCGCGCGACGTGATGTACCGCGCGCGGTCCACGTGCGTCCGCGCGCGCAGCGCCCGCGTGCGCTCCTCGTCGCTGAGCGTCAGCGTGAATTCGGAGATGGCGTCGTCGGACGCCGGGCAGGGGCAGCGCCAGACGTGGATTTCTTCGGAGGCGGTCATGGTTGTGTCTCCATTCAAAACTCGCGTGCGAGAACTCTGTTTGACCCGCTACGAATGGGCCAATAGGCATTATGCGCCCAATGGGGCCAATAGGTTCGTTCAACCAACGGTTTCGCCCAGGCGGAAATTTTCTTCAGCGCAAAGTCAACAATGGACTCTGTTCTTTGCCTCATTTCTCTCCCAAACTTTTTTTCACCGCGTCCGCCAACATGCGGATATGCGGCTCAGTGACCATGGTCCAATGGTCGCCGGGAATTTCGTGCGTGACCACGGACTGGGCGAAAGGCCCCCAGCCCATCGTCGGATCTTCGAAGCGGTTGCCGGGCCAATCGGGCAGCGTAGCCGCGCGAAAAATCGTGAGTTCGCCTTCGTATTTCTGCGGCGCAAAAGTGGCGTTGGCGTTGCGATGCGCCCAGAACACGCTTTCGGGAATCATTTCGTCGGCGCCGCGCGGCTCGTCGGGATGCGTGTACGGTTTTCCGAAAAAGAAATGGATGCGCTCGTTGATGTTGCTCAAACGTTTGGCGATGTATTTTTTCTTACGCTGCCACGGCGCAAACAGGACCGTTTTGAAATGAATCCACAAGCGCTGCCGAAATGGCATACGCACTGGAAAATTTGGGCCAAACGTGTCGAACATGCCGACGACGCCGACGGCGTGATTTTGCGCGCGAAGCTGCCGCGCCGCTTCAAACGTCACCGCGCCGCCCAGCGAGTAGCCGAACAGGTGCACCGGTCCGCTGCCGGCGACGGGTAGAATCTCCTTTAAATAGCGCGCGGCCATTTGGTCGAATGTATCGTCAGGTTTCTCGCCTGGCTCAAGCCCGTTTCCGCGCAGCGCGTAAACCGGAATCTCCGGCCCGAGGTATTTGGCCAGCAAATAAAACAAAAACACATAGCCGCCAAATCCGTGAATTCCAAAGATTGGCGCGTGGCCGGGCGCGCCAGGCTGGATTTGAATCAGATTCCCTTTCGCTCCAGTACTTTCGTCTTTTGGCGCGCGCAATTTCGCCGCAAGCCGCTCCACCGTCGATGCTGAAAAGATTTGGCCGACGGGGATGTCAAATTTCAGCTCGCGGCGGATCATCGAAACGATGCGCAGCGCGTTCAGCGAGGTGCCGCCGATGTCGATGAAATTTTCGCGCACGCCGGCGCTCGGCAGTTTTAAAATCGCTTTCCAGATTTCGATCAGCTTGCGTTCCAGTTCGTCGGGCGCGCGATTGCGGTCCGTCTCCACTCCCAAAACGGCGGGCAAAGACTCGCCAGAGGGATTTTCCTGTGCGTGCCCGCCTTCGAGCCGTCCGCAATAGTCCATCGCTCCGCCGCGCACGCGCGCCATGTCGCCTTGCTTCGCATTAATTGGGGGCAGGTTTTTGCGGTCGATTTTGCCGTTCGGCGAGAGCGGCAGAATATCCATTTCGACATATTGTTTCGGATTCATCGCGTCGGGCAGAAGTTTGCGCAGTTCCGCGGCGAGCGTTTCCGAGCTCGTTTTGCCCGCGACATCGGGCACCCAATAGGCGGCGAGGCTTTCGACTTTTCCTTCTTTCATCACCGGCACAACGACGGCCTGTTTCACTCCCGCGCGGGCGTTCAATACCGTTTCGATTTCGCCCAACTCCACGCGGTAGCCGCGAATCTTCACCTGGAAGTCGATGCGGCTGAGCCATTCGATCGCGCCGTCGTCGCGGTAGCGCGCCAGATCGCCGGTGCGATAAAGCCGCGCGCCCGGCGTCGAATCGAACGGATGCGGAATGAATTTCTCCGCCGTCAAATCCGGACGATTGAGGTACCCGCGCGCAAGCTGCACGCCGCCCAGAAACAGCTCGCCTTCTTCGCCGGGCTTCACCGGCTTCAGGTCTTCCGTGAGGATGATCGCTTCCGTATTCGCGACGGGAAAACCGATCGGAATCGTGCGCTGATCGTCCTCGCCGCGTTCCACGAGCACGTACTCCGTCGAAATATTCGTGTTCTCGGTCGGCCCGTAGACGTTCGTGACGTTGAACGGGTGGCGCTTCGCCGGGCGCTTGCGCAGCGCCTCGCCGCCCATCTGCAATTCGAACATCGCGACGCCGCTTTGCGGCCATTCTTCTTCGATCAGCAATTCGCCCAATGGCGTCGCGGTGAACGAGCGCGTGACTTTGTTTTTCACGATGAACTCGACCAGCCGCGCGGGATTGGCCATAGCGTCGTTGTCGGGAATGAACGCGGCGACGCCGTTGAAAAAAAATCCGGCGAGCTCGCTCATCGACGCGTCGAAGCCCGGGCGAACCATCTCCGCGCAGCGCTCGCCGACTTTGTAGTCGTGAAAATGGCGGTAGTAATAGCAGAAATTCACGAGGCCGCGGTGTTCCAGCATCGCGCCTTTCGGTTTGCCCGTCGAGCCGGACGTGAAAATAATGTACGCGAGGTTGTGCGGCTTAACTTCGCGCGGATAGCCCGCCACCCGCGCTGGCGCCGTTTCAAGGATCGTCTTGATGTGGACGAATTCAGTGCCGGGCACGTCGCCGAAGGGATGCGAATCCGTCGCCGTGACGATCAGCGGCGCTTTCATTTCGTCGAGCATGTATTTGAGGCGCTCGAGCGGATGCAGGGGATCGAGCGGCACGTACGCGCAGCCGGCTTTGAGCACGCCGGGAAACAAGACGAACAAATCAGGCGAGCGGTCGGCGAAGACGCCGACGGGCGATTCGATCGGCAAGCCCTTCGCGACGATGTAGCGCGCGACGCGGTCGGCCAGTTCATTGACTTGCGCGTAGGTGTATTCGCGGCCCGCGCCGCTGACCGCGATGGCGCCGGGCACGCGCGCGACGGTGTCCTCAAAGATTTGATGCGCGCATTTCCAGCTCAGTTGCTCCTGATATTCCGGAGGCAGCCGCGCGGGTTTCAATCTTGAATTTAGGAGAGTTCGGTCAATCAATGTGCGAGGAATTCCATTCCATCGATCAGGATTTTTCAACGACTATGGAGCATAATCCGTATCGTCGTTAAGAATCAACGTCCAAAGTCGAATTCAGGAGCGGCGGCACTCTTGCCGCCGAACGCGTGTCGCGAATTTGTTTACGGCGGCAGGAGTGCCGCCGCTCCTTGAAATCGCGCGCTCCTCAATTTACTTTGTCGATACACTTATTCCAAAGATGCCGGCAGCATGCCGGCGCTCCGCAACAGGAACCGCTCATGGCTGAACCCGCCCCCGACGCGCGGCCAAAAATTCAGGCGATCCTGCTGGCGACGTCCGCGTCGCAGGCATTCGGCACGATCGTCGAACACGCGCCGGTCGAGTTGATGCCGCTGGCCAACCAGCCGTTTATTGGGCGCGTGGTTGGATGGCTGGTTGGATTGGGCGTAAAGGAGATCGTGGTTCTGGCGTCGCATCGCGTCGATCTCTTCTCGAATTTCCTCGGCGACGGTTCGCGCTGGGGCTGCCGCGTGAAAGTCGTCGCGGTCGCTTCGGAAGCGCACGCCTTTGCGCGCTTGCCGGAATTGTTCACGGCAGACTGCGCGCTCGTCGGCAGCGCTTCGACGCTTCCACGCGTCGATGACGCCGCGCTGCAAAGCGCTTTCGCGAACGGCGGCGGAGCGCGCTTCACCGCCGCCGGCGGCGCGCGTTTGAATTGGTCGGCCATCAAACGCGAAGCGTGCGGCGAAGCCGTGCGCGAATGCAAGTCGATGGACGATTTTGAAAAGCATTTGGCCGCGTGCCGAATTCCAGAATTTGAAACGCCCGCGCCCGCACTGTCCGCCGATTCCCCCGCCGCGCTGCTCCAATCTTCGCACGCGATCCTCGACGGCGCGCGCCCCGAGCAGCTCATCCCCGGCGCGTCCGCGGAAAAAGGCGTGTACATCAGCCACAGCGTCGTGATTCATCCGACCGTGCGCGTCACGCCGCCGGTGATCATCGGCGCCGATTGCCATCTCGACCGCGGCGCCGAGATCGGGCCGTACGCGGTGATCGGCGAACGCACGATTCTCGGCGCGCACACCACGCTTGAAGATGCCGTCGTTTTTCCGGGCACCTACATCGGCCCGCATCTGGAATTGGCGCACGTCGTGGTCGATCACCGCAGCCTGGCTTTCCGCGACGCGAAAGGTTCGGTGCCGGTTCCCGATCAATTCCTGCTGAGCGCCAGCGAGGACATTGGCGTGGGCAGAGCGCTGCGGAATTTTTTTCGGCGCTTGTTTGCAATTCTGTTTTTGCTCCTGCTCAGCGTTCCGATTCTGCTGACGTATCTGCTCGGCTTGGTCATGGGCGCGCGCAGACCGCTGCGCCGCATCGAAGCGGTGAGCCTGCCCGCGGCGGCGGATCCCGCGCTGTGGCAGACGTTTCATTATTATGAATTCGACACGACTCGGCGTGGCGCGTGGGAGTGGCTCGTCACCGCGCTGCGGCTGCGGCGCCTGCCGACGTTGTGGAACGTGGTCCGCGGCGAAGCGGCGTGGATCGGCTTGCGGCCGCTGACGCCGGCGGAGATGAGCGCGCTGCCCACCGATTGGCGGCAACTCTACGCCAGCGGCAAAATCGGCATCGTGCGGCTGGCGGAGCTCGATCAGATCCACGCGGGCGAGAATTCGGACGACCAAATTTACAGCTCCGAAGCCTATTACGTCGCCACCGACAGCGTGCGCACCGACCTGCGCATTTTTTGGAGAGCAATCTGGAAGCGGTAGATTTTTCTCACGCAAAAGCGCAAAGGCGCAGAGAACGGAAGAGCAATTTCCCTCTCCCTCCGGGAGAGGGCCGACGCATGTACTCATGCGCGGGGTGAGGGGAAATTCGGCACCAGTATGTCCAACGATCCCCCTCACCCCGCGGCGGGGTACCGCCGTCGGCCCTCTCCCGGAGGGAGAGGGGAACAGCAAGACGCGCACGCATTTTTGTGCTATAATATTTGCGTTTTCATTTCTCTGCGACTCTGCGTCTTCGCGAAAGAACCAAGGAGTTTACCGATGCAGCTCAAACTGGAAGAACGCAACGGCGTCCTGATCGCGACGCCTCAAGTGGACCGCCTCGACGTGAAAACCGTCCCCGAATTTCGCGATGAAATCGTCCGCGCCGTCGAAAACCACGCCAAGGTCATTCTAAATCTGGAGCTGATCAACTTCGTCGATTCCACCGGCCTCGGCGCGCTGATGTCGGTGATCCGCCGCCTCAACCAAAAAGGCGGCGGCCTGCGCCTGGCCGGCTTGCAGCAGCAGGTCACCGCCATGTTCCGGCTCGTGCGCATGCACAAGATTTTCGACACATTCGACAACGTCAACGATGCGCTGGCGGGGTGGTAACGCGCCCCTATTTGGTTTGAAACGCAGCCTTCACGTGCGGGCGCGTCAAGTAGACCGCAATCCATACATAAATTCCGAACACGAAGCACATGCAAATCGGCGTGACAATGTACGTGATCGTCTTCATAATTTCCGGCGACACAGGCTGCCCCGAACTCGAGCCCATGAGATCCATCATCTGCGATCCAAACAACAAATAATAGACCGCCGTGTTTGCGAGCTGATAGAGAATGGTGAAAATGGCCAGCGCCACGGCTCCCTTGCGCGCCCACTCGCTCAATCTCCACAATCCGAAGCCAATCGCCGTCAAGGCAATTGAAATGATCCAATGAAAGCTCTGAGTGCCGAGCATGTAAATATACAATCCAGTGTTGTTGCGCATCGCCACATGCACGGGATCTCCGGCAATGACCAATTGACCAATAACGAAGGGCGCACAGCACACCCCCAGAATGCCAAACACAATCGCCAGCACCGCAATCACCGACACGCCCGTCGGCCGCGTCCGCGGCTCGTCGATCTCGTCCGGCCTCGCCTCTTCCATGAGCTGCCTCCTCTATTTTGTTGGGATCAACGGATTCTAGCTGCTTCCGCCGGAAATCAATTTGAAGAATTCCGATTTGCGCGCAACGCGACGAAGTTCCGCACGCTTTCCCCTCACCCCGCGCATGAGTACATGCGTCGGCCCTCTCCCGGGGGGAGATGGCAACGGCGTCGAATTCCCCTCACCCCGCGCATGAATACATGCGTCGGCCCTCTCCCGGGGGGAGAGGGCAACTGCGTCGTCCCATAATCTTGCACGTTATCGGCCATTATCGCTCAAGCCTCCCCGCCGCCCCGTCCGATAATACTCGTGTTCTGGGGACACAGTTGGGGGGAATTCACTATGAAAATCCGCATGCGCGGCAGTGCGACGCTCTGCGCGTTTCTGCTCATCCTGGCAGGCTGCGATGGCGATCAAGATGGCCGCTTGACCGGGCCTGCCGAGTGCCCGGAAGCCGATTCGCCCACGTGGCTGCAGGAAGCGCTCGCGACGCAAACCAGCGTCGCCAAAACCAAAGACGACCACCGCTCCAAAGACACACTCAAAGCGCCGCCGAAACACCGCGACGATTTGAACGCCGAAATCATCAACGAGCCGCTCGAAACGCGCAGCGCTCCGCTGCTGGTTCGTCCGCTTGCGGCGGAGAACATCAACCGCACGTTTCGCGGCGATGTGCCCGCGCGCAACGCGCGCTCGCAAGTCGGCACTGGCATGAGCCAATCCGGCGAAGCGCGCACGTCCGACGCGCTCGCCGATACCGTCCCCGTTCCCGAAATCGCCGCGGGCGAAGTCGTCCCGGTCAGCGTCACGGCTCAACGCGCCGCAGCCACGACAATGGCCGCTCAGAGCGTAAACGCCTCCGCCGATATTGTCAGCGCAGACGATCTCACCCGCGCAACCACTCGCGTACCGGCGCCTTCTTTGGGTGCGGCTGCGCGCCAGACCAATTTCGCTGCAACCACGACCGCGACGCAGGGAGCGCTTCAGTTCAATGCCTCCGGCGCGGCGGCTTCCGGCCGGCTGGAAGCCGGCGCTCCGCTGCTGGCCACGACCGTCGATCAAAACGACGTCGAATCCGTCGCGCGCGCGCCGCTCTCGCGCATCGAACGCCTCTACTACTTGAGCGCGGGACTCAGCCACGGCCGGCGCCTCGAACAATTCGGCTATCGCACGTTCGCCGGCGGGCCGCGCACCGATGGAAATATTCCGCCCGATCCGGAATTCGTGATGGGTCCCGGCGATGAACTGCGCGTGAAATCGCTCGACGGTTTTGTCTTCCCTGAAACGGCCTTGATCGTCGATCGCGAAGGCAACATTTCGATCGGCGAAGTCGGCGCGGTGAAAGTCGCGGGCTTGAAATACAAGGACGTTTACGAAACCATCCGCGCCGCCATCGCGAAAGCCGGCAAGCAGAATTTTCGGCTCGAAGTCTCGCTTGGCCGCCTGCACGGCATCCGCGTGCGCATCGACGGCTTTGTGCGCGCGCCGGGCCTGCAACTCATCGGCGCGAACTCCACGCTGACCGACGCGCTGCTCGCCGCCGGCGGGCCGACGAAAGACGGCACGCTCCGCGACGTCGTGATTCAACGCCCCGGCCAGCCCGACGTTCACGTCGATTTGTACAACATGATCGCGGGCAACACCGCCGCCGACACCGTGCTGCTGGCCAACGACCGCGTCTTCGTCGGCCCCATCGGCCCGACCGCCGCGGTGATCGGCCCCGCGGGCAGCGGCATCTACGAACTCGCCGACAAAACCACGCTCGCCGCGCTGATGGTCTTCGTCGGCCGCGTCAACAATTTCACGCAGCTCAACAACGTCCAGGTCGAGCGCACGTTCAACAACCTGCGCCGCGCGATTCAGACCATCGATTACACGGCGCAAGCGGCGACCTACGCGATTCAAGACGGCGACGTGATTGCGTTCAGCAACATCGTCACGCAGCTCAACGATTCCGTCGCCATCGCCGGCGCGGTCGTGCGCCCGGGCGCGTATCCGTGGAAAGAAGGCATGCGCGTCAGCGACTTGATCAAAGCCGCGGGCAATCTCACGCTCGACGCCAGCCTGCGCCGCGCGATGATCCAGCGCCCGCTCGGCGACGTGGGCAACTTCGACGTGATGGTCGGCGACCGCGCCGGCTCCACGCGCGAAGAAACCATCTGGGTCGAGCTCAGCGCGATTTTCGCCGGCAATGCCGATGCCGACATTCCGCTGCGCCGCCTCGATACGCTTAAAATTTTCACGAACTCCGAAGACCAGGATTTCCCGACCGTGCGCATCATGGGTGCCGTGCGCAAACCCGGCATCTATCGCCTCACCGCGGGCCTCACGCTCAGCGATCTGATCAGCATGGCCGGCGGCCCCACGCCGGATGCCTTCGCCGGCGAAAACCGCATCCTGCGCCGCGAACAAAATTCCGACGGCACGCAGTTGAACATCAAGACCTACAAATTCCGTCTCGACGACGTGCTGCGCCGCGTGGCCGATTACGATCTGCTGCTCGAAAATCAGGATCAGGTCGTGATCAACCGCGTGCAGGCAATGCAGGTCAGCGTGCGCATCGGCGGGCGCGTGAAATTCCCCGGCACGCACGTGCTCCCCGACGGTTCGAAGCTCTCGAATTTGATCGCCGAAGCCGGCGGGCTGCTGCCCGACGCCGACCTGCGCGGCGCCGTCTTCACGCGCCGCAGCATCCAGCGCATCCAGCAGACGCGCCTCGACGACCTCTTCGCGCGCATGGACGAAGTCTTCGCCGACAAGCGCAATTCGGTGATCCGCGGCGGGACCAACAACGAAGGCATCGCGGCGCATCTCTCGTACCTCGGCCTCGGCCAGATCACCGCCAATATCGAACGCTTCCAGGCGCGCGGGCGGCTGGTGATCAATCTCACCTGCGACGATTTCCTCAATTCGCATCACAACGTCGTGCTCGAAGACGGCGACGAACTCTACATCCCGCGCCGCGAAAACATCGTCATGGTCATGGGCGAAGCCAACTACCCCAACGCGTTCGTCTGGAACGGCGCGCTCTCCGTTCAGGAATACATCGACAAAGCCGGCGGGTTCAACACGGGCGCCGACAAAAAGCAAATCTACGTGGTCATGGCCAACGGCGAAGTGCGCTCCGACGCGAACAAAAACATTTTCGGCGGCGGCGTCGCCGGTTTCCGCCCCGGCCCCGGCGACACGATCCTGATTCCCAAAGCCCCGCCCAAGCGCGACAAGATCCGCGAGTTCGCCGACATCGCCTTGCTGGTCCGCCAATTCGCCGAAGCCGGCCTGGTCGGCGCGACAATTCCGCAAGCCACCTCGCGCACCGCGCAAGTCCAAGTGGGCCTGAACCCCACCAACCAGACCCCGCCGGACATCATCAACAACCAGGCGCCGGAGCAGTTCTATAATGACACCCGCGCGCGGGCGCCGCAGAATTTGCAGCAGCAGAATCCGTAGGAGCGTGCGGGGGCCGAAGCTCCACATCGCGCTGAAAATGACTTTTTCGAATCGTCAATGAAAAGAGACCGCCGGCGCTAGATGACAAATGACGATAAGATTTCTACCTCTACAGAACAAGATTTGCAATGGATTGATGATTTAATTGGTAAACTCGCCATAATTTACCATGTTTGTCCCTGTGGCGTCCCTTGTTAGTTAACTCGTGCAGAAGTGGTTCTCCTCCACCTGCATACCCTCGCTTTTGGATTAGCCGTCGTTTAATTTCATCTGAAACATAAATGACGTCATCAATATCTTTGCCCATCGCGGCTAAAATCCGTTGGCCGCCGTTGATCCCGTCTCCGACATAATTCCATTTCTCGCGACCAAAGTCGAAAAAGCGGTACACCGCCCCTACATGTACACTGGCGCGAAAATGAAACTCTACCGGCACGGTCTTCTGCGCAATGTAATGTTCAATCATGCACGCAAGCCGCGCTGCAAAGCACGTCGCAAAAATTGGTCCTCTATGAACGAAGATATATCCATCGCCAATGCATAAGCTTGCTTCGATAGAGCTGAAATATTCGGAGCCGCCGGACTTTAACCAAAGGTCCTTATGCATCAACGCCGATATCGAGTTAATTATCAATGCCTGCTGGCCAGCCGGATGTTCCGAAAAGTCAGAAATGTCGAAATAAACAAAGCTTCTTTCTACTTTAAGGGATATAATGTTGTTTAATTCGTTCTGATCGTCCGTTAAAGCTTTGCCCATTTCAATAAGCAGTTCTTTTGCGACGATAATGTCGGACTTTTTAGGAGCAATTCCATCCGGGTGAACAACGTTAAAGTTGCTAGTGAGCGGCAGCTTTTGTTCCTGAACGGTAAACAAAACTTCATTACCTATGGAATCTGTGATCCGTTCGCTATGTATTGCTTTTTGACCATAGTCATTTAGGTAAGCGTAAAGCATTACGCCGTACTCTTTGCAATGTTTGATTAAATTAGAAACATTATTAAACTGCGGCATAAATCTCTCTTTTCAAACAGACCGAGGTCTTTACGTTTAGTTCCTTGTGGGTATTTAAGGCGCGCTGGGGCCCTTGTCAAGCCAGCATCGGAACCGCCCTCCCCAATTTTCAAAAAATCTCCGCCGGCAGTTTCAAGCCGTTCGTGTGCCATCTCTGAAAACCAAAGTCAAGACAACACCTCCCTTTTCCTTCCAAATCCGTCTTGGCTTTGGAGGGCTCTTTGCGTTCACCACGGGCGCGCGGCTGCAGAGAGTCCCGCGCCGGCCTGGGATCGGGCGCTCGTCGCGGCTCTCTCATTGCTCTTCTTCTCGGTCCTTCGCGTCAAAGCAGCTTGAACCAGCCA
>Ga0209579_10000261_pt1 | contig 68653 bp, 62 predicted proteins | sample Coa_R1_2_FD_187152 | JGI IMG/M metagenome (GOLD analysis project Ga0209579, IMG submission 187152) | Surface soil microbial communities from Centralia Pennsylvania, which are recovering from an underground coalmine fire - Coalmine... | ecosystem: Environmental > Terrestrial > Soil >...
ACAGCAGCGGGAATCAGCCGTGCCCGCGGAATCTGCATTGTCATCGATAATGACGCAGACAATCTCTACATCACGGTCACCGCCCGTTCGCTCAATCCTGACGCAAAGATTATCACTCGCGCGGGTCAGCAACGATACGCAAACGCGATTCGCAACTCTGGCGCCGACGAGGTGATCATCCCCGAATATGAAGGCGGTCTTATGACCGGCCGCATGATCCAAAAGTATTACCCGATGGCCAACCAATTCGAGTAACTCGCCCACCCCGCATTGTGTGATCTGAATTACGGCTGATGAATCGTACATTTCCCTAAACTGTTGTTTAGTAAATCGCGTGCACACATGGAACCATTTCGCCTTCACGTTTTCGTCTGTACACAAGTGAAGCCCGAAGGAGTCACTTCCTGTCCAAGCAGCGGTTCATGGCAGATTGTGCAAGCTCTCGAGCGTGAGTTGCTCGCCGAAGGCTTGGATGAGGAAGCGCAGGTCACAACCTGTGGCTGCCTTGGACTTTGCGACGATGGACCGATTGTGATCGTTTACCCAGAGGGCGTTTGGTACCGCGGACTTAAAGAAGCTGACGTGCCTGAGATTGTGGCCTCTCACCTTCGGAATGGCACACCGGTCTCCCGTCTCCTCTGGGATGATCGGGAAATCATAAAACAGAAGGCAAGCGAGCATCGCGCCCACTATCGAGCGATGGTTAAGGCCCGAGACGAAGCTGGAATTCTTCCCGATGATCTCAATGAGATGATTCGCGGCTTTATGGCGAGCCGAGCGGCGCTAACGGCACTTGAACTCGATGTATTCACCGCGCTGGGCATCGGAGCCTTCGCCCGGCAGGTCGCTGAAAAGATTAGCGCCGACGCACGTGGAACCGAGATTCTTTTGAACGCACTGGTGAGCCTGCATCTGCTCGAAAAACAAGATGGAATTTTCTTGAATACTCCGATCAGCGCGCGTTTTCTGTCGCAAGGTTCGTGCGACAGCGCCCGTGATGCACTGATGCACACGGCCAACCTTTGGTTCCGTTGGTCCACACTGAGCCAATGTGTTCGCACCGGAAGCTCGACTGAAATCGATGCTCGCGAGAGCAACTGGGTGCGATATTTCATCGCCGCAATGGATCGCAATGCCAGGGAGCGAGCAACTCTTGTCGTCAAATCTGTACAGCCAGCCGGGATGAAACGCATGCTCGACCTTGGGGGTGGATCAGCCGCATATTCCATTGCTTTCGTTAAATCCACTCCTGGGCTGAAAGCCGACATTGTCGATCTTGCCGATGTTGTACCGCTTGCGCAGGAAAATATTGGCAAAGCGGGATTAACTGACCGGATCACGGCGAGAGAAGGCGATATGCTCTCTGATCCGCTTGGCGGTAATTACGATCTGGTTTTGCTCTCTGCCATTTGTCAGATGTTTTCGGGGGAAGAAAATCGCGACCTGATTAAGAGAATCTTCGCAGCGCTCGCCCCCCAAGGTCAAGTTGTAATCCAGGATTTCATTCTCGATCCAAGCGAGACCTCACCCCGTGCCGCTGCTCTTTTTTCTCTCAACATGCTGGTGGGAACCGCGGCTGGCCAGAGTTATAGCGAGCCTGAGTACGTCAGTTGGCTCAAAGAAGCTGGATTCGGCAATGTGCGTCGAGTACGCCTGCCCGGGCCCTCGGGACTCGTGATCGGGACACGATCATAAAGGTTCGGCTGAATAGCTCAGCAGATTCCGTAACTCGAGGACAAGAACGTCTATGTACTTCTGATTTTGGCCACCATGGATTCTTATTGATGCCCTAATTACTTGCAGCTACATTGGTTACAGTTTTCTTCGCGTAGTCCGCACAGCGAGTTTTCCTTCAGTTCGCAGGAAGGTGCCGCTGTTTACCGCACCACTGGTTGTATGAACATTTTTTCTTGCGGAAGGGGTCTGTAAGGAAGTTCTCGCCCGTTTTTGTGTCAGCTTGAGATTTCCTTCGGAACCGAATCGCGCTGGGGCGATTGCAGGCGTTCGTGTCCTTTCTGCGAGCCAAGGGGAGGCTTGTGGTGAAAAGGCTCGCTGTTTTCGCGTTAATCATATGCACGATTGGATGTGGCAGCTCTAGCTTCACTTCGCAGAAATCATCTCCGTCTTCCGGAACTGGCGGGAACTCGACATCATCAAATCCCGGGTCTAGCAATGTGCCTTCATCTACAGGATCGGTGCAAGTCAGCGCCCCCACGGCTGGGCTGTTCATGTCAGGAGTTCAGTATTCCGCGACAGCATCCACGACGTGCGCCAAGGGAATAAAGCAGATGGGGATCTATACCGATCCCAAAACCCTGGCGTATTCCACCAACGGCGCAACACTCAGTACCGTGCTGCAATTGAACCCGGGAACCTATCAAACCAGCGTCGCGGAATGGGACAATTGCGGTGGAATGGCTAAATCGGCAGTACCCGTCACGGTCGCGCAATCTTCAACCACTTTGCAAGCTCAAACCTCGAACAACACCAGCGCTGCCGATTCGTTCGAGAGTCTTGGCAATCATGATGAAGGGGCCACAAACATCAATAACGGCGACATGCATAAGCTGCTCTACGCCGGTTCGAACACCGAGATTTATGCGGAATTGCAACCCTGGTTCGGTGATAAGCGCCATATGGAAGTCGGCTACAACTCCTGGGATCCGGCGCAGGTCGAAAAACAGTTGGCGGACATGCAGAGCCGCGGCGTTACCGGTGTTGTCATCGATTGGTATGGCCCGGCCGACCCGACCGAACCAACCACACTGGCTTGGATAAGCGCTGCTGAAAATCATCCGGGATTCAAAATCATCATCATGATCGACAAGGGCGCAGTCACTCTTAGCCCGTGTTCCGGATGCAGTCCTCAGCAGAGTCTGATTTACCTCACGAATTACGTCTTGGATCATTATGCGAAGTCACCGGCCTATGCGACATTGAACGGCAAGCCCATCGTCACCCAGTTTGATCTTGACCTGCACTTCAACTTCGATTGGGAAGCCGTCGAAGCTCAGACTTCTTCGAATATTGCCTGGATCTTTGAAAACAGCAACGGATTCAGTCATCCCATAAGTTCTGGAAGCTGGTCATGGGTCAACATTTCGCCCAATTTCGGTTTCGATTATCTGAATCAGTTTTATACAACAGCGAGATCGTTTGATCGGGAAATGGCGTGGGCTGCCGCATATAAAGGATTTAACGACACGCTGGCGTCGTGGGGCCAGAACCGCATTATTGATCAGCAATGTGGAGAAACCTGGCTGCAAACGTTCAAGCTCATGAACAATTATTACAGCGCAGCCAACCAACTCCCGATTCTGCAACTCGTCACCTGGAATGATTACGAGGAAGGCACCGAAATCGAGAGCGGGATCGACAATTGTCTGAGCATCTCGGCCAAAATGTCGGGTTCCGAACTGCAGTGGAGTATTAGCGGAAACGAAGACACGCTCAGCCAATATGTTGCTTATGTCAGTGCTAACGGCGAAAATCTGGTCGCTCTCAAAATTCTTCCGACCGGATCGCGCAACCTCGATCTTTCACCATACAAGCTGGCCAGCGGCAACTATACCGCTTATGTACAGGCCGTCGGCAAGCCGACTCTCAAAAATCACATGTCGGACGCTGCAGAGTTTACAGTTCCTTAATTTGAGCAATTTCCGGTCTGGGATGCGGTAGTCAAGTCGCGTTCCTATCTTTAGACTCGTTCGATCATGCGCAGATTCACGATCATGCGCTCACAACGTTGCCGGAAGCACACGTGGGCCATTAGAATCGATCCATAGCACTGCCATCGTAGGCCCGTAGCTCAGCTGGTCCAGAGCGCTTCCTTGACACGGAAGAGGTCGATGGTTCGAATCCATTCGGGCCTACCATTTGCTTCAATCACTTAAGCCCCTCGGGCAGTCTCTTCTGTCCTTTCTTGAAGTGGTGTCTCATCTGCGTTCTCGCTTTCTGAGCAACGGGCCCCGAACCTGTGATCTGTCCCTACACCGCCCGGGCACCGTAGACGCCGTGCTACCTGCGAAAGTTAGACACACAGAAACGGGGCATAACGTTGTCGAGCACCGTACCTGAATTTATGTTGCATCTACAACATAATTTATGTTGTAATAGCAACATGAATGTCACAACTGACACGACTCTTGACCCCATCCTTTCTGCAATTTGTCACCGCCGTGCGATACGTGCCTTCGAACCCGTGGAAATTCCTGTCTCAACACGGGACCTACTTTTAGAGGCTGCGCGACAAGCGCCGTCCAGCTTCAACATGCAACCGTATCGGCTCTACTGGGTCGAGTCCCCACAGCAACGAGAAGCTGTAGCCGCGCTCTGCATGGGTCAGAATCCCGCACAAACCGCTTCCGCTTTGGTCGTCGCCGTCGCCGACATCGGCTCATTGCGCTCGACCGCGCGACTTCAATCGGCGTGGATGCGCCAGGCCGGATTCCCGGCGGGCAAGATCCGCGAATACATTCGCACAGCGCGGATTGGCCGCGTCATTTTCATGCCCGGGCCCCTGAATCTTTTTGGCATACTCAAGAAGGCGTTTTTTCGGCTGCTGAACAGTTTCAGATCGATTGGATCGCCACCGGTCGTGCGTCATGAAGTCTTCCGGTGGGCCAGCAAAAGCACGGCGCTCGCTTGCCAGAATCTGATGATCGCCGCCGAAGTGCTCGGGCTAAACACCTGCCCGATGGAAGGGTTCAATGGTCAACGGCTGGCGCGGCACCTTGGCCTTTCGAAACGTCAGGAGATCGTGATGGTCATCGCCATTGGCAAAAGATCGTCTAGCTACGCTGGGCAGCCCCAGTGGCGGCGACCGATCGAAGCAGCGGTGACTTTCTTATGAGTTCCACCTTGGCAATGATCCCCGAATCCAGGATTCCCGATGACATTCTCCAGGATTCTGTCCTCGCACATCTGGCCGCTACCTACTTCGCAGTTGGGAAGCGTCTGGAGCGAAAAACGGGCTGCTCCGCGACTCGCGGCTTCATTCTTTCGACCTTGAGGCACGACACTTCCCTTAATCAAAACCAAATCGCCAAGCGGCTTGGGTTCGATCGCACAGTAGTGCATCGAGCCATCAAGACCATGCTCAGGGAAGGACTCGTATTGGAGCGGAAGGCTAGAACTGGGCGAGCACTTCTGCTCCACCTCACGCCGAAAGGAGAGAAATACCACCAGGCACTCATTCAGATCCGACGCCGTGCCGACGAAAAAGCTCGACAAGCACTGACCGCATACGAACGTGAGACTCTGATTCGATACCTGAAACTCATCGCGGAAATGGAATTTTGAACGAAAATCGCGGATGCCGATCATCATCCCTCACGCCCCAGGAAAAGGTCGTGGTCGTGGTGAGCACTTATGCTTCGCTGAATGAGCCGTGTCGGCGTGTAGATGCCCATTCTTACAGAACCGCCGTGCTTGGGAGCCCGGAACGGATTTGGCGGCGTCCCACGCTGGATTTAGACTACTAGGCATTTCCTCAGTATGAGCGTTTCGACGCGCGAACCACGATGGCCCGCTTTCCTCGCCATGCTGTCAGCTGCGGGGGTCTTCTGGGCTCTGCCCGAGCCGCTTTCCCTGGGACCAGGGTGGCTGCTTCTGGCGCTGATCTTTGTGCTCATGATTCCCATCGTGATCACGAATCGCCGCGGCTATTTCAAGATCACGCGCATGTTGACCTTCGCCGCGCTCGCCCTGATCACCGCGTCGATGATCGCCTCGCTCATCTTCCTTATTCAAGGAATCCCCTCCCATCGCGAAATGCCCAAGGCGCTATTACGCTCAGCCCTGGCGTTGTGGGTCACCAACATCCTGGTCTTCGCCTTGTGGTATTGGAAGCTGGACGCTGGCGGCCCTTTAGGCCGCGATCATTCTCGCTGCAAGATCTCCAGTGCGTTTCTCTTCCCGCAACTTGCGAGCGACCGCGGGCTCTATGGCGGCTGGTCGCCCCAGTTTCTCGACTATCTATTTGTTGCATTCAACACAAGCACGGCCTTTTCCCCAACCGACACTGCTGTTCTGTCGCGATGGGCCAAGTTGGCAACCATGCTGCAATCGCTCATCTCCCTCTCGATTCTCGTCCTGCTCGCTGCCCGGGCTGTGAACATTCTGTAGAGGACACGCTAGTCGCGCCTTTAGTTTGGACCGGTGACCGTTGCGAGGCTTACTTCGAGGTGGCACTTTGCGCCAAAACCGGCTCCCTCACCGCCGCTAATCTCCTCAAGTTGTTTGGCTTGCTTGACAGCCTTAAAATGTCGTCACTCGAGATCGCACTGAGTACCCACTTTGCTAAACCTGCGGTTTGCAATCCTTATTCCGGCTTCCGCGCCTCTTGGCCTTTCGACCACGGCATTCTGGATGTATGTGTGTGCCATTCTGCTATTTATCATCGGGCTAATCAAAATCGCCAGGGAAGCTCGGGCGGAACATGGTATCGACAAGATCATGCAATTTGGCCGGCTGTTCTTTGCAATTCCCATGGCCGTTTTTGGTTCTGAGCATTTCACCGTCACAGCGGCAATCGCGGACATGGTTCCGCGCTGGATTCCGGTGCATACGTTTTGGGTCTACCTGGTGGGGCTCGGTTTTTTGTGTGCGGGACTCAGCATTGCTGTTCTCGTACAGGCACGCCTCGCGGCGGCTCTGGTCGGATTGACATTCCTGATCTTCGTACTCGTAATAGACGTGCCAACTATCCTTGCGGCTCCGGACAATAGGTTCTCTTGGGCTCTCGCGCTGAGAGAGCTTGCCTTCAGTGGAGGCGCTTTGGCGTTCGCGATGTCACAATGGAGCAGTCGATCCCGACAGCCGTGGCGAGCACAGACCAAATGGGCCGCTTTCCCGCGATTGTTCATCGCTATCTCTTGCCTTTTCTATGGCATCGAGCATTTACTGCACCCGGAACACGTGCCAGGAGTTCCGCTGGCAAGACTCACTCCCGCATGGATTCCCGGACGAATTTTCCTGGGCTACTTTGTCGGAACGATTCTGATTGCGGCAGGCGCCTGTTTACTGGGAAAAAAGAAACCGCGCATGGCGGCGACAAGCTTAGGACTCACGATTTTGCTGACGATGTTCTGGGTTTACCTGCCGATGCTTCTCGCTATGCCCAAAGATGTGGAGACTCTGAATTACTTCTTCGATACACTGCTGTTCTGCGGCACGATCCTGCTGTTGGCGAACGCGATGGAGAACTCAACTCTCGCGGTGTTTCCAGAGCACAAAGTCATCGGAGAAGCCGGGCTACCCTGAGCCGCGGCCTAGCTAAACTCAACACTTAGATTATCGTTATACGGGACAATGTCTAGGATTTGTAAAAACATTGTCAACAATTCCACACAGTTCACGTCTAAACCCATTGTAAATAGTAAGCTTGTGCAGTATTGACGCGACGTTCTTATCGAGGGATTACATCATGCGCGTTGAAGCTAATCGGGACACTACGATCCAGAGGGTTCCCGGAAATCTGACAAAGGACTTCTCCCAGATTGCGCACGGGGCCGGCACGGCGGAGCGAATCTTAGTGGTCGAAGACGATCACGCGGTTCAGAAGGCGTTAAAGCGTTTGTTCGAAAGCGAAGGCTTCGAGATTGAAATCCGAGGAGACGGTAAAGCTGCCGTCGACGCGTTCCGCAAGTTTACCCCCGCTGTGATCGTTCTTGATCTTCGTCTGCCATTGATGTCGGGACGCGATGTCTGCCGCGAGATCAAACAACAGTCTCCTTCCACACCAATAATTGTTCTCAGTGCGGCGAGCGATGTCTCGGACAAAGTTTTGCTCCTCGAACTGGGCGCAGACGACTATGTGACCAAGCCTTTTAGCCCCCGCGAGTTGTTGGCACGCGTCCGCGCTGCTTTGCGGCGTAATGTCCGCAAAGATGCCGGGGAAGTCGCAGTCTTCGATGGAATTTCGGTGGACTTCACGAAAATGGAAGTAACTCGAGATGGCGAATTGATCGCCTTAACGGCGCAAGAATTCAAGACCTTAAAGTTTATGGTGCAAAACGCGGAACGGGTGATTACGCGAGATGAGTTGCTAAACGAAGTCTGGGGTTATCAGAACTATCCCACCACTCGTACAGTGGACAATCACATCTTGAAGCTGCGTCAGAAACTGGAACGCGACCCCGCCAATCCAATGCATTTCCGCACCGTTCACGGCGTGGGTTATAAGTTTGTGCGATAACTTGAAACAGCGTGAATTAAACTGCACACCTGCACAGTAAGGCAGGGCGCGACCCAATGAAGCTTCGCCTCCGCACCAAGTTTCTGCTGTCGATGCTGTTGATTTCTGCGGGTCTCACCGCGACCAGCTTGTTGCTGGTACGACGCAGTGTTCAAGGACAGGTAAGGCGCGAGATCTTTGCCGACCTGCACAACTCTGTCACCACCTTCCAGAATTTCCAGCAGCTTCGTGAGCTAACTCTGACCCGTTCGGCTGAGTTGCTCGCTTACCAGCCACTCCTGCGTTCGCTCATGACGGCACCCGATGAAGCCACAATACAGGACTCTTCGACCTCGTGGTGGAGATTGGCCGGGAGTGACCTATTTGTGCTGGTGGACCGCACTGGTCGTGTCGTCGCTCTGCATGCCACGACTCCCGGTTTCAGCAGGGATATGGCCCAACAGTCTCTCGCGACTGCTTTTGATCAAGAGGGTTCGATCCAATGGTGGTTTGGCTCGCAGCACTTGTATCAGGTATTCATCAAGCCGATCTATTTTGGTGCAGAATCTGAAAATCGCCTTCTGGGGCTTCTCGTACTCGGGTACGAAATCGATGACCGCGTCGCTTCGCAAGTCAGTCGTATCGCTGCCAGCCAGGTGGCCTTTTATTACGGTGATGTCATTGTCAGAAGCACTCTTACGCCTGCACAAGAAGCGGAGCTTGCAAGACACGCCATGCCCCGATCGACTAAAGTCGTCGATCCCGAGGAGCTGCAGCTGGGAGATGAACGTTTTCTGGCAAGTTCGGTGGAGTTGGCGCAGGGCAAACCACCTTCGGTTCGCTTGAGCGTGTTGAAATCGTTCGATCAGGCGACCGCCTTCCTGGATAACCTGAATCACCTGCTGCTCGCCCTGGGTCTTGCCGCAGTGGCAGGCGGAAGCATGCTGGTCTTCTTCATCTCGCATACCTTTACCCGACCATTGGGAAATCTGGTGAGCGGCGTTCGCGCGCTGGAAAAAGGCGATTTCCATTATGCCCTAGATGCGCGAGGGGGAGATGAGGTGGCAGAGGTCACGGGTGCATTTAACCGCATGCGCGCCAGCCTTCTGAAAACCCAACAAGAATTGTTAGAAGCTGAACGCCTGGCCACGATTGGGCGCATGGCCAGTTCCATTTCGCACGACTTGCGGCATTCTTTAGCTGCCGTGGTCGCGAACGCTGAATTTTTGCTGGAAAGCCGTTTATCCACTGAACAGCGCGAGGAGCTGTATCAGGAAGTTCGCATTGCCGTCAACCAGATGACGGAACTGATCGATTCCTTGCTTGAGTTCTCACGCACCAGGGAATCGCTGCGCCTGGCGTTTGGGAACGTAAGGGATTCCGTCGAGCGAGTCGTCCAGGCGATCCGCGCCCACCGCCGCTTCCAGCCAGTACGGATTGAAGTCCGGCAGGATGGCGAATGCCGCGGTTGGTATGACAGCAGAAAGCTGGAACGTGCGCTGTACAATCTGCTGCTCAATGCATGCGAGGCCCTTCCAGCCCAGGACGGGCACATCCACATCGATCTGACTCAGGTACCTGAGGGAGCACAAATCCGCGTGGCTGATAATGGCCACGGGGTCCCGGAATCCATTAGGGGAAAACTTTTCGAGCCATTCGTCAGTGTCGGTAAGGAGAACGGTACCGGACTCGGTTTGACCGTCGTGCAAAAGATCATCCAGGATCATGGGGGAGAAATCGTCGTCGAGAACACATCAGAAAAGGGAACGATATTTCGAGTCACTCTTCCACTCTCTTCAGCTTCCATCCATGCCGATGTCGGCGAAGCAAGAGTAGAGATGCGATCTTTGAGCAACAGAACTACAACATAAGCGGAAGTTGGACGCTATAGTCAAAAAATTTGTTGGCGTCGTGTGGAGTGAAAAGGTCGAAAAATTTTCTGTCAGGGGAGGCGCTTGTGAAGCGGAGCAACGCAATTCCCGCACTTTTCGGGAGAGCCGTCATCGCTATGGGAGTGCTCCTGCTGGCCCGTGGTGTTTTGTTTGGCCAGACTTCAGCCACGACACCCTCGCCTTCAGATGCGGTGGTAACTGCCGCCGTGCGTGAATTACAACAACAAGTTGTGGAGTTGCGCGCTGCTGTCGCTGAAATGCGTTCGGAAGCAGCCCAGTACCGGGCAGAGACAGGGGAACTACGCCGCGAGTTGCAGGCCATGCGCGGGCAACCGGAGAATTCCTCGTTTCAAGCGACTCCGTACACCGCGACTAGTCCCCAGGGCGCATCGACTTCGGGTGCGGTCACCTCCGCTGCCCAGGCAAAAAGCACCGTCGAACAGCGAGTCGCGAATTTGGAGGAAGCCACACAATTATTGGACAGCAAACTCCAGGATCAATATCAGACGAAAATTGAGAGTGCGTCGAAATATCGGGTTCGATTGTCCGGCATCGTGCTGATGAATCTCTTCAGCAATCGCGGTACGACTGACAACCAAGACATACCCAGCATTGTCTACGGACCCAATCAAGGGAACGGAAGTTTCGGAGCCACTTTGCGCCAGTCGGAAATCGGTCTGGAAGTTTTTGGCCCAACCTTGTGGGGTGCAAAGACCTCTGCAAATTTGCAAGCTGATTTTGCGGGCGGCTTTCCCGGCACCTGGAACGGGGTTAATTCAGGAATCTTCCGTTTGCGAACCGCCAGTGCTCGGTTGGATTGGTCGAACACATCGCTTGTTGTGGGACAGGACGATCTGTTCGTTTCGCCATTGTCTCCAACGTCTTTTGCCTCCCTGGCGGTTCCCGCTTTTAACTATGCTGGCAACTTGTGGGCATGGACGCCACAGGTACGGGTTGAGCATCGTTTCGCTCTCTCCGACAGTCAGTCCGTTCGAGTTCAAGCCGGAATTCTCGACAATCTTACGGGCGAGTTTCCGGCGGATCCATATTTCCGGGCAGCAGGACCGGGAGAAGCTTCCGGCCAGCCTGCGTATGGTCTTCGAACATCATGGACGACCGGTTTTTTCGGTAAACCTCTCACGCTGGGGACAGCCGGCTACTACAGCCGCCAAAATTGGGGTTTGGGACACTTTGTGGATGGCTGGGCTGGCATGGCGGATTGGGACATTCCTCTGTTCTCAAGATTCAGTCTCTCCGGCGAGTTCTACCGCGGCCGCGCAGTTGGCGGGATCGGCGGCGGGATCAGCCAGAGCGTATTCCTCCTCGGACCGCAAGGTGTATTGTCTACCCCGGTGCGCGGACTTGATTCTCGCGGTGGGTGGTCACAGGTGAAATTCCGTGCCACGAGCCGCGTGGAATTCAACATCGGAGTTGGAGTCGATGATCCAACCGCATCCGAAGTGCGGATTGCGGCTGGCAATGAACCAGTCTACGACCAGAACCGGAGTGCCCTTGTAAACTTCGTTTATCGGCCAAGATCTAATCTCCTGTTCTCGGCCGAGTATCGGCATTTGCAGACTTTCGACCCCTACAATTCGAATAACTCTGCCCAACAAGTGAATATGATGATGGGAGTTTTGTTCTGATTAAGAAATTTGCAAAATTGATGGCGGTCGGGGCGATTTTGGCCGTTCTGTCTGCGGTACGAACCTTCGCGCAGCAGACCACTGTCACTGCATCTGTCGCTGTCACGCGTGCAGGGAAATCCCGATCTCGCGATGCCAGCAATGTTGTGCTGTGGCTTACGCCAACTGACCCCACCGTAGCCTCGGCTCCCGTGTCAAAGCCTGCTTCAAAGCCGCGCTTGGTACAGAGAAATAAGAGTTTCGAACCGCATGTACTCGTAATCCCGGTAGGTTCGCTGGTGCAGTTTCCGAATCGAGATCCGTTCTTCCACAATGTTTTTTCGCTCTTTGAAGGCAAGCGCTTTGACTTGGGCCTTTATGAGGCCGGCAGCACCCGCGATGTACTGTTTGATAAGCCCGGGATTTCCTATATTTTCTGCAATATCCATGCGGAAATGAGCGCCGTCGTCGTGGCGGTGAGCACTCCATATTTCGGTGTCTCCGACCGCCGCGGGCAGGTTCTCATTCGCAATGTCCCGCCGGGGCGCTACTCGCTTCGAGTGTGGTACGAGAGTGCCATACCCGAAACTCTAAATGCACTCACCCGCGAAGTCATAATTTCGGATTCGATGTCTACTCTGGGGCATTTGTTGGTTCCCGCCAGCAACGTCTCCCAAGAGCACAAGAATCTGTACGGCCGGGACTACACCCCTCCCGCGCCAACCAGTCCAACCTACGAACATCCGTAAACCGCTCCCAACAGCCGATGTGCAGCCTCCCGTGGATTCATGACTCATCGGCAGCGGTGTAAGATGTTCCTTCGTTCATAACTGACATCAAGAATCAATTCCATGCAATCCATCAAGCAAGTTCTCGCCAGCTATAACGATCGGGCACCTCTCTCGGAGGCTTTTACCATTCCAGCACCCTGGTACGTTGATGATCGTGTTGCGGAACTCGAACGCATGACAGTTTTCAGCAAAACCTGGCAGCTGGTGGGAAGAACTGAACAGGTTGAGAAGCCGGGGCAATTCGTGAGCGCTACTATCGCTGGAGAGCCGGTGATTGTGGTGCGCGGCAATGATGCTGTCTTGCGTGGTTTCTATAATGTCTGCCGGCACCATGCTGCGGCGGTTGTCACCGAACCCTGCGGACAAGCTCCACTACTGCACTGTCCCTATCATGGGTGGAATTATGGACTAGATGGCACGCTAAAAGGTATGCCCGAATTCGATGGAGTGAAAAACTTTGACCGTCAGCAGAACGGTTTGCTGCCGGTCAAGACAGAGACTTGGGAAAATTTCGTGTTCGTCAACCTGGATCCTCAGGCCATTGCGCTGAACAGTTTTCTCGGCGCACTCGTCAAGAGAGTTGCCCCGCTTGGGATAAGCAAGTTGCACTATTTCGCGAGGCGCATCTATGACATTGCCTGTAACTGGAAGGTGTTTGTCGACAATTACCTGGATGGCGGTTACCACGTGCCCCATCTACACAAAGGGTTGAATTCTGTCCTCGATTACACGGAATATACGATCGAAAATGAGGACCGCTACTGTTTGCAGTCGAGCCCCATGGTCGCGTCGGATGAGGACAAAGCCACTGGAGCCACTCGCAAAGGCGACCGCGCATGGTACTTCTGGCAATACCCTAATCTGATGATCAACTGCTATGAGGGTTACATGGATACGAATCTTGTACTCCCCATCGACGTTGACCATTGCCGCGTGATCTTTGATTTCTATTTTGCCGATGTCGGCGAAGCCAAGCGTGAGTACAACGAGCAGAGTGTTGCGGTTGGAGCCCGAGTGCAGGATGAGGATTTAGGAATCTGCGAGGCCGTTCAGCGCGGGCTTAAGTCACGGGCTTATGGCGCCGGTAGGCTGTCGGTACGACGCGAAGCAGGAGAGCACCTCTTCCACAGACTGTTGGCTGCAGACTTAAAAGCAGGCGGACAAGGCGCAACGGTTGCAGCCGATTAGATCGGCCTTTTGGGTCCAAACTTGGTGCTAAATGTGCCTGCGATTAACCACACTTCGCTAAAAATCCATTAAGATAATCGTTTTAATGCTCGCGATCACTGCATCTCGCCTGTTTACCCCCAAGGAGTCGGTGGACAATCCAGTCGTTCTACTGGATGGTGACATGATCCTCGAAGTGGCCTCCAGATCGTCACGCTCGGTTCCAGTTGGCGTCCAGTTAATCGATTTTGAGGATTCCATTCTGGCCCCAGCCTTTTTCGACATTCACATCCATGGAGGCGCCGGCCAGGATGTAATGAGCGCAGATGCAGCAGGACTACGAACCCTGGAGCAGTTCTTAGCAAAGCATGGAGTTTCTGCTTACTTTCCGACCACAGTAACAGCTTCCATCGATCGGATTCTAAGCGCGCTTGATCGCCTGGCAGACGCGATTGAAATAGCTGAGCGCGACAAGAACGACCCTGTGCGCGCCCGGCCACTGGGCATCCACCTGGAAGGGCCATTTATAAGCCACATTCGCCGCGGGGTGCATCCACCTGCGGATTTGTTGCCACCCAAATTAAAGTTCTTTGACCGCTTCTGGCAGGAAGCGCGCGGGCATATCCGCATGATGACGATTGCGCCGGAGCTCGAAGAAGCTAACGAACTCATCGCGGAGGCGACCCGGCGCGGCGTTTGTGTCAGCTTGGGGCATAGTGACGCGGATTTGGCCGTTACTCGTTCCGGCCTCGCTGCCGGAGCACGTCATTTTACGCATGGATTCAACGCCATGCGTCCTTTCGATCATCGCGAGCCCGGCATTATCGGCCAAATGCTGACTGATAATCGCGCTACAGCAGACATCATCGCGGATGGTATCCATCTTCATCCCGCAACGGTTGACTTGTTTCTGAAGGCCAAAGGTCCGGAGCTCGCAGTGCTGATTACGGACGCGATCGCAGCAACAGGCATGCCCAACGGCCACTACAAACTTGGCCCCCTCGACGTTGAGGTAAAAGATGGTCGATGCTCCGCCAATGGCAAGTTGGCCGGAAGCGTTTTAACAATGGATCGAGCGGTGCGGAACGCTATGCAGTTTGCAGGGTGGAATTTGCAAGATGCGTTGCGCCCGGCGACGCTCAATCCAGCACAGGTTACAGGCTTTCCAAATAGAGGCAGGCTGCAAGCCGATTGCCGAGCCGACATTTTGGTCCTCAGCCCGCTAGGCGAAGTCAGAAACGTAATTCTTGGCGGCATCACATCCCAACAGGTGCCAGCATAAGGAGTGCAATGGCGGATAAAGGTGGTTTCCCGCATTACATGCTGAAGGAGATCTTCGAGCAGCCCCAAGGGTTGCGGGATACGATCTCTCCTCGTGTTTCTCCTGACGGGGCACAAGTGCAGCTCGATGATGTCCGTATTCATGCCGACGATCTGCGCGCGTTGCGTCGAATCAATATCGTGGCATCGGGAACCAGCCGCCATGCAGGGATGGCCGGACAATACATGATCCAGGAACTCGTCAACATTCCGGTCGAGGTCGACTATGCGAGTGAATTCGAATATCGCAATCCGTTGATCGGAAAGGGTGAGCTCACGATTGTAATCACGCAATCAGGGGAAACTGCCGACACCACTGCTGCGCAACGAGAAGCTAGGACCAAAGGATCCCGCACCATCGCCATATCCAATGTTATTGATTCCACCATTGCACGAGAAGCCGATGGCGTGCTCTACACCTACGCGGGCAAGGAAATCAGTATTGCATCGACCAAAGCATTCACGGCGCAGTTAGCGGTGCTCTACCTGTTTGCAGTGTATTTAGGGCAGGTCCGCGGAAGTCTGAGCAAAGATCAAATTCGGGATCATTTGCGCCGGTTGATGGAAGTTCCGGCAAAAGTCGACACCGTGCTGCAATCGGCCCCGGCTTGCGAGCGCCTTGCAGAGAAGTATCGCTCCGTGCAAGATTTTCTATTTCTTGGCGTGCAGTCCACTATCCCATCGCGATGGATGGCGCTCTCAAGCTGAAAGAAGTGTCCTACGTTCATGCCGAAGGCTATCCGACGGGGGAGACCAAGCATGGTCCGAATGCGCTCATCGATGAAAGCCTGCCAGTGGTAATTATCGCTACATGCGACCCGAACGACCAAGGGGCCGTCCTGCGTTACGAGAAAAATATCGCGAACATTCGGAGTTTCAAAGAGCAGTCGGGAAGAGTCATTGCGATCGCCACCGAGGGCAACCACGAGGTTGCCAGCCTGGCGGATCAGACGATCTTTGTGCCATCGGCCTCAGACCTTTTGTCTCCAATTCTCGAAATTGTGCCGCTACAGCTTTTCGCCTATTACATGGCGGTAGAAAAAGGTCTGGATGTGGATCGGCCACGGAATCTGGTGAAATCCGTCACCATCGAATAATCCGTGTACCGGTTCGACATCTAGTGCGTGAATGTCACGTTCAGCCCGGTGGTCAATAAAACGTCGTTCTTCTTTGTCCCGAGAGGTGGGTTGGTAACGTAAATATCGCCGAAAGCATTCTGCCAACTGAACCACTTGCTTAATTTCGTTACGGTTCCGAAATTAAAGGTTGTGCGGTATTGGCCTCCGCTCTGCGTCAGGTCGGGGAAGTAGTATGCCTTTTCTGTCAAAACGGTTGACCCGCCGATTTTGTGCATCAATTCCTCACCGACAGTGAGCGCGGCAAATCTGTTGATGATGGGAGCTTGTGCGGGAGTTGTCGCGGTCGCCGGCACAAGACCATAACTCTCACGCGTGAAGTTGAGGCCTCCGAGGAGGTCCAGCGTTGTTTGACTCGTATTGATCACGTGCACCCCGAGCCCACCCCCGAAGATCGAACGCAAATTCAATTCCTGCAGTGCGTCCGCCTGAAAGTCTGCGCTGCCGTAAGCGAATAAACGCTTCGTCAGATTCCTGTCGTAACGAATCCCGCCCTGGTCCGTATTTGCAGTCACGCGGGGGCTTGCCGCAGGAGCGTTGTTGGTTGCGTATATCGTATTTTCATACATTGTGATTTCGTCGTGAGCAGTCTTGCGATCTCCGGTGAACGCGAGCGACAGGCTTCTGGTGTCACTGTTCCCGCCGGTCAAGGCGAAACCGACCGTTGCGCCTCCTGCCCATCCTCGCCACAACGGTGGGTGCAGTCCTTGCTCGTAAGTGGTCTGCTCCTGGTCATTACGCAAAGCAGTAATGTCATTTTTGGCGACACTGACCGGGCCCGTTGGACTCGCGACCACAAAGTTGCCGTCTGCGGTTGTGACTGGGCCAGCCACCGTCGTGCCATTTTGGCTTGCCACATGCAGCGTTTCAGTGGAACTGATTCCCTGGACTGCACTCCACTTGATTGTGACCTCGTCGGCGTAGTCAGTTTTAAGTGTCAGACTTTTCTGGTCCGATTTTGTGATCGTCCCGGTGAGACGGTCGCCATTGGTCAAAACAACCTGGTCGGCAAGTGCGAACGAAGACAAAAGAATGACCACCAAGGCAAAGAGATAGGTTGGACGCACGAAGATCCTCCCGAGAAAATTTCCCTGTAGCTGAAATTGATATGGAGCTAAGTGATCAACTTACCTGATGAGGCGGTGACAGAACAAGCGCGAGTCTTGCAATTGTGCCAGACTTAGCTCTTAATCTCGGCTTCCTTGTTTTCGGTCGAGGCAGTTTTCGGCTGGTCGGGGTGGTCCTTCATACCTTCTTTCAAAGCGCGGATACCTTCGCCGATTCCCTTGCCCAGTTCTGGCAGCTTCTTGGGACCAAACACCAACAACGCAATAAAGAAAATCACCAGAAGATGCATGGGTTGAAATAGGCCTTCAAACATAGGACCTCCGCGAGGAACAGTAGCGCTAAAGCTAACCTTACTGGACAGACAATCTTCCGTCAACTAGGCCAAGCCACTTGAGGGCTCAACATCCAGCTGACTTTCGCCCTCCGCCTTGAAGAGCTTATGGATGCCAAATGAGCACATCTGAGCGCTCGGTTCCGGAAGGCGCCTTCACAAATGATGCTTCCGAGCCATAACGGCCGAGCATTTTCTTTCCCAACCTGGCCAAGCGCACAATACGATACATGAAAGAAAGCCTCTCAGAGACTCGCATCGCCGACCATTCGCCCATGCTTGGAGTCCAAACCAGGCGCATCACAAAGCGAACTTTATCCCGCCAACGTTCTCTCAACTGCAGCATGAAATTGAAATAGGCCGCCGAGTCTGTGTCGTACGCGCGCCCCGCAGAGATCATGCGTGAGATTTGTTCGTTGAGAGTTTTGATTTTTGCATCTTTGCGGCACCACTCTTCCATGGATATTGGTGGAACGGAGCCGAGTAAGGTCTGTGCGAGCAGCAAACTTACGCCAACAATCCGTGTGATTCCCAACCGCTCCGCTCTCTCGCAGGTTGTCTGCCATTCGATTTCAGGCGATCTGGCGAGTTCGGCAATGTCACATAACCAGGAAATTTGGGCCCACATGTGCTTTGCAGCGTGCACACAGAGGACTAGCAAGAGGTCCTCAACGCAGAGCGTTTGCAATGAGTGTCCGCCCAAGCTGACTTGCTTTGCCCTGCTAAATAAAGTCTCGGTATCGAACTCAACTGAGTAAAAGCGCGGAAGAATACGCCACTTGAGTTCTACCGTGTGCGGGCCAGCAGGTCCGCAAAACGAGCATTCGTATCCCGATGCGACGAACGACGCTTGCTCGCGGGGCGCAAGGTTAATCTCAGGAAAGTACCCTAATTGGCCGAGAGCAGCTTTGGCTGCACCGACGTCCTTTGGAGATACGAGGATGTCGAGATCGAAAAACTGGCGTCCGCTGACCTCGCCGTACAAGGTCTTTGCTAAAACCGGTCCCTTGTACGGAATTGCTTTGATCCCATGGGCCTCAAAATTCCTTAAGAGTCGAAGCAATTCACCAGTCAGGCGCAAAGCCCTGCGCGTATTCTCTTCATAAGAGTGGCGCAACATTGCCAAATCCCCACTACTCAGCAGCTCAGGGTATGCATTGAAAAATCGATACGCGTGCGGAATCACACGATGTTCCCGCGCGAGGTTCAGCAGGGCTACGAAATCGTGTTGACGAGTTAGAAGATGTTTCAGTTTCTTTTGGCAATGCGGTTGCAGCCCTGCACAACATGCCAGTAGTAGCTCAAATTCGGTGTTGCCCTGAAGAACACTGGTTTCATGCTCATGATCTAAAACAAACCTTTGCTGAGGAATAGTTGCCATGCAGGAGAAGTGAACAAGACCAGTCAGCAGGTACAGCGTCCTGCCGCACCTATAATGACAGACGTTTGTAGTCGCTTTCGGTGCAATTCCGACGATGGTTACACATCTTGGCACCACCTAGATCATGGAAGCGATCGCCTTTGAATCGGTGAACAAAGTGTTTAGGTGTAGGCGGGGACTCTTCACGCGAGCAACGGCTGCCCCGAGCTTTGCTCTTCGAAACGTTTCCCTACGCCTGACTGCCGGATCCGTGTCGGCTGTGTTAGGTCAAAATGGCAGCGGTAAGACCACGCTGCTGAAACTGATCTCGACCATGCTTTTGCCTGATCAGGGCCGGATCCTCGTATATGGCTCAGACACACGAAATCACGGGCAACAGGTACGCGCCAATGTTGGGTTTGCGATTGCCAGTGAACGATCCTTCTTTCCCCGACTAACAGTACGTGAGAACCTCGAGTTTTTTGCCGCCCTCGATAACGTCGGTCCCAGGCTGCGGCCACATCGGATTCAAACCATACTGGGACGCACCGGCCTGCTCGATGTTGCTCACCTCTTGGCTATGAATCTCTCCAGCGGAATGTATCAGAAGTTAGCCATAGCGAGGGCACTGGTCAAACAACCATCCGTACTGTTGCTGGACGAGCCGACTCGCAGCTTGGATCTTACCGCTGGCTCGGGAATCCGGACACTAATCCGCGAACTGTCGGCTGAAGGCACCACCGTTGTAATCGCCAGCCACAATCTTGAAGAAGTAGCCGCCGCTGCTGACTCGGTGATTGTGTTGCGGCGAGGCCAGGTAGCTGCCAGTTGCCCCATTTCGACACTAACGACGCAAGCCATACAGTCGTATCGCTTACAAACAACCAGTAGGGCGGAGATGCCCGATTCCGCCTTTGTCCTTGAGGATTGTCGATGATTGGCTCGGGATTCGCAGATAAGGCAGTGGTGATCCTGCGACGCGATCTGCTCACCACAATGCGCTACCAATCGGCTTCCATGTTGACCATTACCGGAGCAGCGGCTGAGTTGGCCGCCTTCTACTATCTCGCCAAAGCAATCGGCCCCAGCTTTCGGCCTGACGGAATAGACTACTTCTCATTCTTGGTTGTCGGTACGGGCTTCTACACGTTTCTGGTGATGGGGATTCATTCGTTTCTGCAAACTGTGCAGCAAGCCCAGCAGGGCGGAACCTTTGAAGTTCTCATGACCACATCTACGGCGCCATCGATCGTGCTCTGCTTGAGTGCACTGTCGGCCTTCGCACGCAACACCGTGCAGTTCGTGATCTATATCGGAGCAGGGCTACTGCTGTTTAAAGGATCTCTGCGAGCACCACAACTCGGTGCCTCGGTCTTAGTGTTACTACTCGCGGTGATTATTGCAGTCGCGATCGGAATGATGGCCGCGGCCCTCCAAGTCGCGATTCAGAAAGGATCTGTTGTGCTGTGGGTCTTAGGTTCGGGAGCCTGGCTTCTGACCGGAACATTGTTCCCGGTTGCCGATCTTCCCCAGTGGCTGCGAGCTGCCGCAAATCTCATTCCACTTACCCACGCCTTGAATGCCATGCGATCTGCATTGCTTGGGGGAAGACCCTCCATGTTGCTCCATGAGATGGGGCTGTTGGGTGGGTTCTGTCTTGTACTCTTGCCTTTAGGATTGCTCAGTTTTTCCTACTCTCTTCACCGCGCCAGGCTGGAGGGAACGTTGTCCAGCTATTAACCCAGGCATTCCAAGCTGGCAGAAAAACCATTACTTCGGTCATCTCAAATCCATGCAATTCAGTTTAAGAGGTGGCGTCGGCTCATACAATCGAAGCAAGCTGCTTCTAAATGAGCGTAATCGCCACATTTCAAACACCGCCGAGGCGCAGTACGCGTATTCGCGCACAAATACCGGTCCGGATCACCAGCTTGGATCCGGCGCTCGATTTCTCGGAGCACTGCCATACTCTGGTGATCAACATGGAAGGCTGCGGTGTGCGCGTTTCACGGCCGCTTGAGACTGGTTTGCCCATATTATTGGACGAACTTCCAAACGGCGGCTCAGCAGAAGCTCAGGTTGCAAACTGTGTCCCGCTTGGTAGTGAAGGCAAGTACTGGGTAGTCGGGATCGCGATCGACGAACCCGGCAATATCTGGTGTATCAAACCAACTCCTGCTGACTGGAAGGAACCCGTTCCAACCCCCAAGCCGGTGCCGCTGCCAAAGAAAACTGGCGAGTGGCCTTATTCTTTCTTCTCTGAAAAGGGAGAAGCTCATCCTGGCCGCAAGTAGGATTCTCCGGCTTCATCTAGAACTCGACATGCAGACGAAAGCTACCGACTAAGACCGGCCCACGATCTCGGTTGTAGCCAGGATTGTTAATGTGCTGCAAATCCGGCGCAACGTAGACTCCTCGCCAGATGTGCGCGGTGTAATACGCCTCGATGATATCTTCGCGCCCGTAACGCAGGGCGCCGTCTCCCAGTAGAAAGCCCAATCCGCCATCAGCGAGATAAATCTGATGGTCTTTCGCAATTCCGTTCGTCACGATTGCTACGCCGGCCCGGTCTTGCCGACGGTGCCACATTGCGCCGTGGGATCCGAGGCCGCCTTCGAAAGTTTGATCGACCTCGGTGTAAGCAAAAGATTCTGTTTTGCCGTTGTCCCAGCCGAATCTTCCGAATGCGGTTAAATTAGCCGTGAGGTTCTGTTCGACATTGATTCCAAAACCATACTTTCGGGTTATATTCCAAGCGTGATTCGTGATCTCCGGAGTGGGGACAAGGTGCTGCTCATATTGTGCGATCGACTGCCGGTAAATTCCCATGTTCGCGTAATTGGTGTAAGCAAGTGCACGCACCACACCGGGCTTGCGGGGAATCAAACCCCGTCGCAACTCATATTCCCAGTTCTCCGCGTGAACTTGCCAGGGGCGCCAAACAAGATCGATTCCGTTGGCCACCTTCGGCATGAGGCCTTCCCCAAATCGAATACCCCAATTGCGGTCTTCATAATCCACGATGGCTCCGACCGTGTAACCCCGCGTATCCGCGGCGTAATCCCACGCTCCATTGTTATCAACAGTCCAATTCATAAATTGCATTCTGCTGTCAGAGCCGACAGAGTTCACGTCAACGAAATCCGCCATACCGAACTTGCCGAATCGCACCTCCAGGCGGCGTCGCGGCAGTTCGTCGAACAAGGACAGCGCATTGCGTTGGTTCTCAATTTTGTCTTTACTCAGCGCGATTATTTTGTGAATCATCGCGCGCGCCGGGTAAGGAGCTTTACTCAGCAGCGGATTGCGCACGATATCCAGGTTCGTAAATCCTGCGAGGCCCAGCCCCGTGCTGAGTGCACTGCCACCGGCCTCCTCAAGGTCGAACAGCACCTCCGTCGAATTATTCAGCCGTAGGCCTGTATATAGAGTGAGTACTCGCGATAGCGCATTATCGGAATCCGAACTCAGACTATGTGGGCCGCTGTACTTGGCTTGAAAATCCGGATGGGCCTGGAAAATAAAATTGGCTTGCCCCGAGAGCCAGTACCGCGTGTTCGAGAGATGCGGAAACATCGTTTCCACCTCATCGTCAGCGGCAGGACTTTCAGAGCCGACCTCTGTCCCTCGCTCAGTTGGGTTCGACGGTTGTTCCTGGGGAGATTGGCTTGGCGAGGGATTTTGATTCTGCGATTGCTGTGCGGCAGCATTCGTGATGCAAATCCACAGGAGAAGTGTAATCAACAACGTCCCCCGGACGTGCGGCCAGGCCGAGTTTTGCTGTTGCCTTCGCATGGCAGATCTTGAAGTGGTGGTTCGAGTCCATCTGCAGGCCCGCAACCCGGTTTCCCAAATCCTGAAAATGAAATTCAATTTCAACTTCACGCGGACAGCGTAGAATTTCGACGGAGATCCCGGCTAGCTCATCCATCACGACTTTTTGTGATGCAAGTCACGATTCACAGACATGATCGTTCACTCGTTCTGCTCCGAACAATGATCTGCCAAGTTCCGTACATATATAATACCCCGGTAGGGTATACGTCAAAGGAAATTGTCACGCCACTAAACTATGAAGGACAAATCACTACAAATCTCAAAAGAAAAGCAAAAACTGCTCTCCCGCATTAAGCGGCTCGCAGGCCAAGTCGATGCCGTCGAGCGTTCCGTTACGCAGGGCGATGAATGTGCCGACATCCTGATGCTGCTCGCTGCCATTCGCGGGGGCGTGAACAGCCTGATGGCGGAGATTCTCGAGGATCACGTCCGTCTCCACATCACCGATCCCAATCGGGGTGGCGAATCTCCAGAGGAACTGACAGAGGATCTCATTAGTCTGGTTCGGGCTTATCTAAAATGAAAGATGGACCGGCATAAAAACGCGTTGGCATGACATGGCGCAACAGAAAAGTTCAGGACGACCCGGAGCCCCCCGAAGCCGTCCTGAAAACCCTCCCGGTTAGAAGGGCGTGTGCTGGTATCACCGTAGGAGCTGCATGTTTCAGCCACATTGCGGAATTGTAAATTTCCTGTGAAATGGCGGGTAACTGTCAAGGATCACATCTGGCAGTGATGAAGCGCGCTGCCGCTTGATTCTGCGCTGCTACGATGCTGATAGACTGCCAAGGAGGCGCCATGGCCCGAAAAACTGAGATCTCCCGCAAGTTGCAGAAAAGAGCGGAGACTATGATCCCGGGTGGGGTGAATTCCCCGGTTCGCGCCTTCCGTTCAGTCGGAGGCGAGGCTCCCTTCATCGTGCGCGGCGAAGGCGCACGCATCTACGACGCCGATGGCAACGAATACATCGACTACATCTGCTCTTGGGGTCCGCTGATTCTGGGTCATGCCGCCTCGGCGGTCATCGAGGCGGTTATTGAGGCTGCGCACAAGGGCACCAGTTTCGGAGCATCCACGCCCACTGAAGCCGATGTCGCAGAGATCGTTCTCTCGGCATTTCCTCACATCCAGAAGGTACGCTTTGTGAGTTCAGGGACGGAAGCCACAATGTCGGCCATCCGCCTCGCTCGCGCTTACACCAGGCGTAAATACATTGTTAAGTTCGAGGGTTGTTATCACGGCCATGCCGACGCTCTGCTGGTGAAGGCTGGCTCTGGCCTAGCCACGCTTGGAATACCAGGATCGGCCGGCGTTCCGGAAGAGTTTACACAGTTCACGCTCGCGCTTCCGTTCAACGATACCGACGCTCTGGAGCAAGCATTCGCCAAGTTCAAGCACCAAATTGCGTGCGTCATCGTAGAACCCGTGGTCGGAAACATGGGATGCGTTCCGCCGGCCCGAGGCTATCTCGAGGCGGTCCGCGCGATTACGCAGCGTGACAAAGCGGTTCTGATCTTCGATGAAGTTATGACTGGGTTTCGTCTGGCCTTCGGGGGTGCCCAGGAGTTGTACACCATCACCCCTGATCTCACGACCATGGGAAAGATCATCGGCGGCGGTTTGCCGGTTGGAGCATACGGAGGCCCCTCGGAGATTATGGATCTCGTGGCCCCGCTCGGGCCGGTCTATCAGGCGGGTACACTGTCCGGCAATCCACTCGCCATGGCAGCTGGACTGGCCACGTTACGGCAGCTTCGCGAACACAAGCGAGACATATATCCGAGACTCGATAAACTGGCTGCCGAACTCATAACAGGAGTAAGCGCCGCAGCCAAGGATGCCGGAGTGCTGACCTGCGCCAATCGTGTGGGATCGATGTTCACTTTGTTTTTCACTCCAGGCCCAGTTACCGACTGGACTTCCGCAGCTAAGTCCGATACGGAAGCTTTTGCCAGGTTCTTCCATTCGATGCTCGATAGTGGAATCTATCTTCCACCTTCACAGTTCGAAGCCGCTTTCCTGAGCGCGGCTCACACTCCGGAGAACATCGAGCAAACGGTTTCGGCGGCGAAAGATGCATTCACGCTCGTTCACGCCTAGGCTCTGCTGAGAACCCGGAACTGATCACCGGGAACTGTTTTTCCTAGCATCTCAGGAATCGTAACGAACTCGAATCCCTGCGCTTTGCACCAGGGAATCAGACGATCAGTCGCGATTACCGTCTGCGCACGATCGGCCCCCAATCCAATATGGCTGCCATCATGCAGGAGAATCACGTCGCCGCCTCGAAGGTGAGTTCGAACTTTATCCTCAATGTATAGCGCCGGCTTTTGGCGCCAATCATATCCCGTAACCCGCCACATGATGGTTTGGAGCCCGAGGCTACGCGCAATGTGCAGGGTTTCGGGGCGCCTTCCCCCAAAGGGTGGACGAAATAAAAACAATTCGGTTCCTAGAGCATCCTTGAGCACCTGCGAACACAATTCGAGTTCATCTCGCGTTTGTCGGGCAGAAGCAAAAATCAGGTTCGGATGCGAAAACGTGTGGTTCCCGATTGCATGGCCTTCTTTCATTATGTCTCGCGCGAGAGTGGGACGTAGTTTGAGGTGTTTCCCAATCAGGAAAAAAGTGGCATGCACATCGTGTTTGTTCAGGATTTCTAATAACTGCAAGGTGTATGGATCGTTAGGCCCATCGTCGTAAGTCAACGCTATTTGCCTTGTTCCTCGCGGCAGGCCGGCAAAGGTTCGTCCATACCATTGCCCAGTCGGAGACATTGTCTGGTAACCGGCCCCGCCAACCGCAGCGGCGACCCCTGTCGCGCCGATTACAATCCCCAGCATCGTACGATTGTAAATGGAGTCGAGAAATTTTCGATTTCCGATTGCCAAATCCCGATTTGAGCGATCTCCGAGGCTTGGCCAAATCACCAATTGGAACTCGGAAATTCCAAATTGAGGTGGTTTACTTTTCGCACAATTGCAAGTGGGGTGCTCTCCGCGCTATTCTGCCATCCGAAGCTGCAGCAGTTCCGACCCATGGCCAAGCTTTTTGAACTTCCCCGTTATATTGCAGTAGAAGGACCCATTCGCGTTGGCAAAAGCACGCTAGCTGGGATTCTGGCTGACCGCCTCAGCGCACAGCGGGTGATGGAAGCGGAAGATAACCCATTCCTTGACGCCTTTTACGAGGGCGAACGCGGATCAGGGTTTCAGGCGCAATTTGCTTTTCTAATTCGCCGTTTTGAGCAGCTGCGCGGACTTGATTTAGGGCCTCGTTCGCAAAGAAACATCGTGACCGACTTTATTTTCGAGAAAGATAAGATTTTTGCTTATCTGAATCTTTCGGACCATGAACTCGACACTTATAACCGGTATTACAACTACTTTCGCGAGCAAGTCCCCACTCCGGATCTCGTAATCTACCTTCAAGCCACGCCAGAGGTTCTGAAAAAACGTTTAAAGAGAAAAAATGCTGCGGCTGAAAAAGGAATCAGTGCAGATTATCTGGAAGAAGTCATCAAGGCGTACGAGCACTTCTTTTTTCATTACACGTCCTCGGATCTGCTGATCGTCAACACATCGGAAATTGATTTCGTCGAGCGGAACGAAGACTTGCAGGAACTTCTGCGCAAAGTCTCTGCCCCGATCAAAGGCACGCAATACTTCCTGCCGCTCGGGCGACAGGAAGCAGCCAGTGCGTGAAGGGTGCTTCCGATCCTTCCTGGAACGTGGCTCCATTTGAATCCCGCGCGCCGCGCTCGTATACTTACAACCCGCCATGAAGGTCGTTGTAATTATTCCGGCTGCCGGTCTGGGTACACGCATGTCGCCTGCGGCGGTGAAGGGCAAGAAGCCTGCCGCCAGCAAGCAGTTTGCTGAACTGGCTGGTACTCCGATCCTCATCCACACTTTGAAGAGGTTCGCCGACATTCCCGAGGTTAAAGAAATCTGGGTTGCTCTTCGCACCAGCGAAATGGAAGCATTCAAACAACTCATCGAGAAAGAATCCAGAGGCATAAAGAAAACACAAATTCGTTTGGTAGAAGGCGGTGAGCACCGCCAACATTCCGTCGCGAATGCGATACAAGCCATCTCGGCGGCGCCCGATGATGTTGTTCTTGTCCACGATGCCGTACGCCCCTTTGTTACTGCCGAAATCGTTCACAATGTGATCCAAGCAGCGGAAAAGTATGGTGCGGCCATCGCCGGAATTCCTGCCGTCGATACGGTGAAGCAGGTCGAGCGCACCGCCGAAGGCGCCTTGATTACCTCGACTATTCCGCGTGAGCGCGTGGTTCTGGCGCAGACCCCTCAAGGCTTTCGCTATGACGTGATTAAGAGAGCATTCGATGAGGCAGCAGCTGATGGATTCGTGGGCACCGACGAGGCTTCCCTGGTTGAGCGCTCAGGCCACGAGGTTGCGGTTGTCATGGGATCGCCGCGAAATCTCAAGATCACTACTCCGGCTGATCTCGAATTGGCCAAGTTTTACCTGTTAAATCACCCTGATAACACCCCCTAGCACTGAGACCACCGGCTGCAACGAAACGATCATGATGAATCAGATCTGCTTTGCTAGACTGCTTTCATGCTGGCGGATTATGCCATGCGGGTCGAGCAATCTCAGGGACGGCGCTATCCCGAGCAGCCGCACGTTTACCGCAACGACTTTCAGCGCGATCGGGATCGCGTGATTCACTCCCGCTCTTTTCGCCGGCTGGATTCAAAGACGCAGGTGTTTACGCGCCGGTATTCTGACCACTTTCGCAATCGCCTTACGCATACACTGGAGGTCGCGCAGATTGCGCGCACCATAGCCGCTCAACTCGGCCTGAATGTGGATCTGGTAGAAGCATTGGCATTGGTCCATGACGTAGGACATCCTCCGTTCGGGCACGCGGGCGAAAAGGCGCTCGACTCCGCCATGCGAGAGCATGGTTATTTTTTCGACCACAACCTACATGCATTACGCATCGTGGAGGATTTTGAACCGCGGTATGCCGCATTTCGCGGACTCAACTTGACCTTCGAAGTTCGCGAAGGAATTATCAAGCACTCGCATGACTACGATCCCGCGCAGTTTCCTGAATTGACCGAATATCTGCTCAATCAGCGGCCGCCCCTCGAGGCTCAGCTCATTGATCTTGCTGACGAAATCGCATACACAGCCGCTGATCTGGACGACGGCTACGAGGCCCACCTGCTTACGCTGGAGCAGATTCGCGGTGGAGTGCCTGGATTTGACTCTCTGTATCAGGAGGCTGACCGGAAATGGTCGAATGCTGCCGAAAAACTCAAATTCAACGAAGCGCTTAAGCGAATGCTGGATTCCTTTGTGAGCGACCTCATCGGCACGACTCAGATCAACATCCAAGATGCCGGCGTTCACAACGTCGGCGATGTGCGAACTCACCTTCGCCGCTTGGTGAGCTTTAGCGCATATGTAGAAAAACAACGTAGGAAAGCAAAAAGCTTTCTTTACAGTACTCTCTACTGCAGCTCCGCGTTGGATTCGGAAAAGAGGGAAGGAGAATGCGTGATTCGGGAATTATTTGAGTTCTGGATGCACAACCCGGACTCCTTGCCAGTGAGCTATCGTGACAAGGCCCTAAGCGAGCCACTGCCGAGAATTGTGTGCGACTACATTGCGGGCATGACAGACAATTATATTTTCGAGCAGTATCAGAAGTATCGCGCTGGCACAGAACACTAACCATTGACCACCTGAATTTGGTTGCGGTCACGATCATCCGTGGGGCAGGTATGCGCAAAAATTGGCAGTTTTAGCGCACACGACGTAACACTCTTTGTACCTGCCCGTCAAAAATTACTCTAAAACTGAATTTTTTGCGGAGGTTCGCCTATGGCAAGCACCTAATGTTGCTGTAAAATAAGTACTTAGTTGCCTGGCCGTTTGGCATCTAATCTGATAAGCAGAGTAGAGGAATCTGCATCGAAAGATGCAAGAAAACCGTTAAACAGCCTTATGGATACTACGATATCGGACTTATCGAAATTCGCGACACGCCCGCCATGGCGTGGTGGAAAGCTCCGACAGCTTCCCTACTGGAGGAATTTGAAATGAAAAACCGTGCAGTTATTGCTTTGCTCGTTGCTTTCGTGCTGGCTCTGCCGGCACTGGCGCAAACGAGTTCCAGCTCTCAGGATCAAACTACTGCAAGCCAACCGGCGCAGAACTCTTCAAGTTCTGATCAGAATGCAACGGGAACAAGCGCCACTGGAAAACCACTTCAACCCCCGGCCCGCGAAGGCTTCTGGGGTCGCGTTAATCCATTTGCCCGCAAAAAATATGTTCAACGGCAGACCCAGCCGATTCGAGATCGTCTGAACGAACTCGATGAGCTCACCGCTTCGAATAGCAAAATGATTAAAGATACCGATGCGCGCGCACAGCAGGGTATTCAACTTGCGTCGTCAAAGGCGAATGAAGCCGATCAGCATGCCATCGATGCAGGAAACAAAGCCCAGATGGCGCAGCAGACTGCAACTCAGGCCACCACTCGCCTGACCACCGTCGAGCAGGTAGTCGGAAATATCGATCAGTACAAAGCCACCAATCAGACCGAGATTCGCTTCCGTCCCGGGCAGGCCGTTTTAAGTAAGAATGCGAAAGCTGCTCTCGATGATTTGGCGACACCGCTGAAGAGCCAGCGCGGCTACATCATCGAAGTGCAAGGCTTCTCTTCTGGACGCGGCCAAGCCGCGATTTCCAACTCGCAAAAGATGGCCGATTCCGTTGTTCGCTATCTCGTGCTGAACCATGAGATCCCGGTGTACCGGATCTATGTGGTCGGAATGGGTAACGCCCCCGTTCCGAGCACCAGCACGGAGCAGCAGGGCACGACGACCGCGAAGCGGACCAGCGGCGGCCGGGTAGAAGTCAGTTTGATGAAGAACGATCTGGAACAGCTGGCGACTACGAATACCGCTCCGGCAACCCAGCAGCAGCGTTAATTTCGGGCGCACGGGAACGAACACGCCCGGCGACCCTCCCCCAAAAGCCTCTCGCAACGCGAGGGGCTTTCTTGCGTTATCAATTTGCGCTGGCAGTTTCCTGCTTGAGTTTTTCGGCTTGAAAATGAGTACCGAGCCCGTCGACCAGCGGCTGGAGTTTGCCATCCATGACTTCTTGGAGTTGGTGAATAGTGAGGCCGATACGGTGATCAGTCACACGGTTTTGCGGAAAGTTGTAGGTGCGGATCTTCTCGCTGCGATCGCCGCTGCCCACCATGGCTTTGCGTTCTTTTGCCAAAGCTTCCTGCTGCTTCTGCATCTCCATCTCGTACAGGCGTGAACGAAGCACCCGCATCCCTTTCTCACGATTTTTAATCTGCGATTTTTCGTCCTGGCAGCTCACAACGGTATTGGTAGGAATATGCGTAATGCGGACCGCTGAATACGTCGTATTCACCGATTGCCCACCCGGCCCAGAGGAACAAAAAGTGTCAATCCGCAGGTCTTTTGGATCGATCTTGATGTCGACATCTTCGGCTTCCGGTAGCACTGCCACTGTTACCGCGGAAGTATGCACTCGCCCCTGCTGCTCTGTCTTAGGCACACGCTGCACGCGGTGTACGCCGCTTTCGTATTTCAGGCGCGAGTAGACCCGATTACCCTGGATCATGGCGATGACTTCTTTGAGCCCGCCAACCCCCGATTCTGACGTCGAAAGTACTTCCACTTTCCAGCGTTGGGTCTCTGCGTAACGCGTGTACATGCGGAATAATTCGGAAGCAAACAGGGTAGCTTCGTCACCGCCAGTGCCGGCCCGAATTTCGAGGATCACGTCTTTTTCGTCGTTCGGATCTTTGGGAAGCAGCAAAACCTTCAACTCCTCTTCAACCCCACCAACTCGCGACTCCAGTTTGTCCAGTTCCTCTTGCGCATAGGCCCGCATATCAGCATCTTTTTCCTGGGCCAGCAACGCTCGGCTGTCCGCGATTCCCTGTTTTAGGTCCTTGTATTCGCGGTATTTCTCCACGACTGCAGTGATTTCGCTATGCGCTTTGGCAGTTTTTTGGTATTTCGCCGAGTCATTGATGATCTCCGGCGACGCCAGCGCCCGCGTCAGTTCTTCATAGCGAGCTTCGATTTGGTCGAGTCGTTCAAACATGGAGATGTAACGCCAGTTTTCCTTGATTTGTGCTGTTTATTGTACGCGTTTAGGCAGATTGGGAGTTTTGCGGCGGGGCCGCTAGGCGATCACCAATTCCCCGCCATGCTCTTTTTCCAGCGACATGGCCTGATCCAGTGCGGTGATCGCGCATTCAGCTTGCGAATCCGAAGGCGATTGGGTAGTGATACGTTGCAGCCACAGGCCGGGCGCGGTCATCAACGCGAAAAGCGAACCACGATGCTTAGCTGCGAAGCGGATGATCTCATACGACAAGCCTGTAATCACTGGGAGGAGCGCGATACGTAGCGCAAAACGCGCCCAGAATGTGGTGACCGGAAACAACATGTAAACCACGATCGAGATAATCATTACGGTCATCAGAAAACTGGTGCCGCAGCGGGGGTGATAAGTCGAATATCTCTGGACCGCAGCGGTCTCCAGCGGATCACCATTCTCAAAAGCAAAAACGGTCTTGTGCTCCGCGCCGTGGTACTCATAAACGCGCCGAATATCTGGCCATAAGGAAGTTGCCCAGATAAATGCCAGAAACAGTGCGAGGCGGATCACGCCGTCAACCAGGTTGAACATGACTTGGCCGCCCAAAGCTGGATCGACCTTCTTCAACTCTGTGGCCGCGACCAGCGGCAAGTACTTGTACATGAAAATGAAAAAACCAACCGAGAAAATGATGTTGATGGCTGCTACCCAGCCACTGATCTCCAAATTCTTTTTTCCAGGATTTGCTTCGGGCTGCATTTCTTCAAGTGCGACATTGGCCGAGAACTTCAAGGCCCGAAACCCCAGGGTCATGGCATGCCCGAGCGTAATCACTCCCCGGACTACCGGCCAACCCATCCATTTGTGCTTTTCCGACAGGCGATCCAAGGGCTCGCTGTAAACCGAAACCGCTCCCGACGGCTTGCGACAGGCAATCGCCCAAGCATGAGGCGACCGCATCATAACGCCTTCCAGCACCGCCTGGCCGCCGACTAGCGTCTCTTCGCCGCCTTCCAGTGCCGGGAGAAGCTGAATTGCAACCAGGAACCGCCACAATGTCCGCAGAAAACCCATGCCGATTAGATGATCTCCAAGGCGATTCGAACCTGCTCTAGAGTATCGCATAGCCGAGGCAAGTAGGATAGAGATAACTAACGGCTGTGGAGGAGCTTAGCCACATCCGGACGATCATATGAAGAGACTGGCTGAAGCTTGCGAACGGATCGCCGCCACCACCAAAAAACTGGAGAAAGTGGCGATTGTGGCTGGCTATCTTCGGGCGGTCGTCCCATACGACGCGGCGGTCGCAGCGGTCTTTCTATCGGGACATCCGTTTCCGCTTTGGGAAGAAACCAGATTGCAAGTAGGGGGCACGCTGCTTTGGCGCGTGGTCGAAGAGCTTTCCGGCAAATCCCGGGAGGAGTTAACCACCGCTTACAGGCGTTTGGGTGACCTTGGCGCCGTAGCTGCCGAAGTGCTACCAAGGCACGTGGGGAAGGACCCCTCGGCCCGGGCAGGTCGAACTGAGCTCGACGACACGAAATCGGAACTGTCCGTCGCCGAAGTCCAGAATCGTTTTCGGCAAATTGCAGCGGCTCGTGGCCCGGTAGCAAAAGGAACGCTTGTGCGCGATCTGCTTTTTCATGTTTCTCCCCTCGAAGCCAAGTACATTATCAAGATCACGACCGGCGATCTGCGTATCGGCTTGAAAGAAAGCCTGGTCGAAGAGGCCATTGCTAAAACCTACGCGGTGACCTTGGCGAAAGTGCAGCGCGCCAACATGCTGCTCGGCGATATCGGAGAAACCCTCAGGCTGGCCGCCGCCAATAAACTTGATGAAGCGCGAATGCGCCTTTTTCATCCTCTGGGGTTCATGCTTGCAAGTCCTGCCACATCTGCAGAGGAGGCACTGAGCTATTTCCAGAATGTGTGGGTAGAAGACAAATATGACGGCATCCGGGCGCAGGCGCATTGTTCCGGAAACCGGGTACAACTTTTCTCGCGCACCCGCGACGACATCACTGAATCCCTTCCGGAATTGTCTGAGGCACTGGCTGGGCTACCGAAAGACGCAATCCTCGATGGTGAAATTGTGGCATGGAGCTACTTGACTGCTGATGCTGGAGAAGCCGGTCGCGCTCTGCCCTTCAGCGCTCTGCAGCAAAGGCTCGGACGCAAGAGAGTCAGCGACCAGCTGATGCGAAGAGTGCCCGTAGCGTATCTGGCATTCGACATCCTTTACGCCGGCGGCGACCTGTTGATCGACCACCCACTGCATGAGCGGGGGAAGTTGCTGGATGAGTTGTTAACGGCCAAAAGAGTTGCAACAAGAGCGCGGTCGACAGCTGCGCAGGGAGCTCTCGCGCTAGAGTCGGCGGAGCCTGGCTTTGCATCCCAGGTCCTGCGAGCGCCCATGTTTACTGCAGCTTCGCCTGCTGAACTAGATCGGCTGTTCGAGGCGGCGCAAGCGAGGGGCAACGAAGGATTGATGATCAAGGACCCCGCCTCCATCTATGCTCCCGGCCGCCGGGGAAGATCCTGGCTCAAGTTGAAACGCGAGTTGGCGACCTTGGACGTCGTGGTCACCGCGGTTGAATACGGCCACGGCAAGCGGATCGGGGTGCTCAGCGACTACACCTTTGCGGTGTGGGATGAAGACAAGCTCTTCAACATCGGCAAGGCTTATTCAGGACTTACGGATGCCGAGATCTCCGAAATGACGAAATGGTTTCTGGAGCACACGATCGAAGATCAGGGTTCCCGGCTCATCGTTGAACCGAAAATTGTGCTTGAAGTGGCTTTTAACAACATGATGCGGTCGGACCGGCACAATAGTGGGTATGCCTTGCGTTTTCCACGGATTGTGCGGCTCCGGCCAGACAAGCTGCCCGAGGAGGCCGACACCATTGCGACGGTCAAAGAGATCTTCGAACGGCAGTCGAAGTGAGGGACTGGGCAAAGACAGCACGATTCTGGCTAACCCTGCACGAATTTCTGCCGATAAAACACCCAGAACACCCAATCCGGGCAATAAGCTGAATTGCGACTATGAAGGTGCTCCTCGGAGATCCCGATGCTTTCTCGCGGCACATCATGGTTCAAACTCTGGCCACCACGAGCCTCGAAATTTGTTGCGTTTCCACTGGCGCAGAACTGTGGGACCGCCTAAATCGAGAGCAACCTCCCCGGCTCGTAATTGTAGATTCGATGCTGCAGAAGTTTGACGGCCCAGAAATTTGTCGAGCCATTCGCGAACGTATCGCACCGCACTACGCGTACATTATTTTGCTCAGTGAACGCAGCAAACACTCGGACAAGTTGGCAGCTTTGGACGCCGGGGCGGATGATTTCATAACCAAGCCCATCCACCAATACGAACTCCTCGCGAGAGTGCAGATCGCCCGCCGGTACCTGGAAAAAGAAGACCGGCTGTCAGCAATGATTCAAGAATGGCGAACCATGCTCGACAATATGCCATTCGGCGTAGCCTGTCTCAGCCGCAATGGAACCGTGCTTCGGGCCAACCGGTTTTTTGCCTGGCTGCTTGGCTATGACGTCAAGACTCTCATAGGAAAGAGCATCATTCCGGCGAACCTGCGACGAGCCGATGATCTGACTATCCTTCGAGACAGCGCCCGCCAATCTCGGTCATTCGATGCAACAGAAATGGAAATTATCCGCCAGGATGGATCGATAAAACGAGCGATCGTTTGGGGACGGCCTCTTTCCGGCAGGGGTGAAATCGCATTTCAGATTGTGGCGGCCGAGGATTAAACTCGCTACATTCCGGGCAACTTCATGCCCGCCAGCTTGCGCGCGAAGCTTGCCTTCCCCATTTGCTTGAACATCTTTCGCATTTGAGCGTACTGACGAAGCAGGTTATTGACTTCTTGCACACTGGTACCAGAACCGCGCGCGATGCGTTTGCGCCGACTGCCGTTGATCACCTCATGGTGAATGCGCTCATGAGCCGTCATGGAATTGATAATCGCTTCAATCCGGTTAATTTGTTTCTCGTCAACTTTGTCGGCGTGTTTTTGTAAGCCCGCAAATGGCCCGATGCTCGGTAGCATACCCATGATGTTTTGGATCGATCCCATCTTCTTCACCTGGCGCAGTTGATCGCGAAAATCTTCAAGCGAAAAACCGTCGCCGGCAAGGGCGCGGGTTGCCATCTCCTGAGCTTTCTTCTTGTCGACGTGCTGTTCCGCCTTTTCAATCAGGGAGAGAATATCGCCCATCCCGAGAATGCGAGAAACGATGCGGTCGGGATGGAACGGCTCCATAGCATCGTATTTCTCCCCGGTGCCGATGAATTTGATCGGTTGCCCGGTGACCTGGCGGATTGAAAGCGCCGCACCGCCTCGGGCGTCGCCGTCCATCTTCGTAAGCACAACCCCTGTCAAAGAAAGTTTCTTGTGAAATTCATCCGCCGAGTTCACCGCGTCCTGACCGGTCATGGCATCAGCGACAAACAGAATTTCCTGCGGATTGAGCAGGCGCTTCAGTGATTGCATTTCGTCCATCAACTGATCATCGATATGTAGTCGACCTGCCGTATCCACAATCAGCACATCGCACCCGCTGTTTACAGCCTCGCGACGAGCCTCTTTGGCCAGTCGTTCCACCGTTGCAGTATTAGCCTCGCTGACTTCGCCTTCATAAATGCTGGCTTTGACCGCCTGCACGACAACTTTCAACTGCTCCCGTGCGGCTGGACGATACACGTCAACCGAGACCAGCAGCGGCCGATGTCCGCCGTTCTTCAGCCAATTTGCCAACTTTCCCGAGGTAGTCGTCTTGCCAGAACCTTGCAGCCCTGCCATAAGGACGATCGTCGGTGGCTGTGAAGCGAACTTCAGTCGGGCTGTATCGCGGCCGAGGGTCTCAACCAGTTCGTCGCGGACAATCTTGATGACCTGCTCACCTGGTGAGAGGGCGGTCATCACCTCCTGGCCCACAGCCTTCGCTTGGATATGATCGATAAGTTGCTTTACAACCTTGAAATTAACGTCAGCTTCGAGCAAGGCGAGGCGAATCTCACGTAGAGCCTCTTGAATGTTCTCTTCGTTGAGGACGGCTTGGCCCCGAAGATTCTTGAATGCACGCTGGAGCTTTTCCTGAAGATTCTCGAACATGATGGAAGATCTATTTTACCAACGCTCATCGCCAGAATCCCTAGCTGAGCAACTGCAACACCTTTGCGTGCAGATCCGCATTAGCAGAAGCCAGAAGATTCGTTTGCCAAACCACGTCCTCATTACCGTCAAACGAAGTCAGAATACCTCCCGCTTCTCTTATGCAAGGAGCCACAGCAGCGATGTCCCATGGATGCATGCGGGGATCCAAGGCGACGTCGATGTTTCCTTGGCACAGCAGGGCATAGTTAACGCAGTCCCCCGACCAGCGGAATCGTCGAGCTTTGGAATAGAGCTGCGAAAGCCGGACTTCCGCCTTTCGATTACGTGGGTCCATGTCTGTGTACTCGAGGGTGGTCGAAACTACGAAGGCCTGGGCCGGATCGGAAATCGAAGAGGTCCGCAGCCGCTTTGGATTTGTTCCCTCTTGTTGCAGCCAGCAGCCTTGACCAGACGCAGCATAAACGGTTTCCCGAAGTGCGTGCGCCCCGATCACGCCAACGGACGGAACGCCGCGCCAAAGATATCCAATCAGCGTTCCGAAGAGCGGCAGTCCAACAGCGAATGAGGCAGTACCATCGATGGGGTCAAGGAGCCAGAGGTGTTCGGCTTGTCGATCATCGTCCCCACCGAATTCTTCGCCCATGATTTTGTGATCGGGATAGCGCTCTGCGATGCGTTCTCGCAGTAATTTTTCCGCCCCGCGATCTGCCTCGGTTACTTCCGATCCATCGGACTTGTGATCCACGGCAACTTTCTTCCAGAGCGGCATGATGAATTGCCCCGCTCGTCGTGACAGGTCCAGCGCAAATTCGACAATCTCGCTCAATGATGAGTCCGGCATGCCTGCTAGTGTAACTGCTCGAAAAACTCCTCTACAAAACTTTACGCGTCCATGCTTCTCCCATTCTTTTCATCTGGATCACCAAACGATACATTTAGGAGTTGGTGTCATTTCAATTGAAATTTGCAAACATAGCGCTGGCCATTGTCGGTCCGGCTTCATTGCTACTTTGCCAACTGCGGATGACCGCTCAAGCAACAGCCCCCAACTCACCCCAACAAGGCCAACCGGCCGTCCTGCAAGCGGAACCCACCCAGATTCCGGGTAGCATCAATGGCACTGTCGTCGACCAAAGCGGAGCACTGGTGGCCGGAGCCAAGGTGGTGCTCGGCAGCCAACAAATTCCAACCCGGGATGTGCTATCCAACGCCGATGGACAATTCTCGTTTATCGATGTCCCTCCAGGACCGTTCCAACTCACAATTACGGCGACCGGTTTCGCAAGCAAGACATTCTCTGGAACTTTGCAACCGGGTGAAATCGACTCGCTGCCCCAAATCGTCTTGGCAGTTCCGGTGAATAAAACGGAGGTGCAGGTCGGAGTCTCACAAACCGAAGTAGCCACAGAACAGATTAAAATTGAAGAAAAGCAGCGGGTTCTTGGGGTGGTTCCAAATTTTTACGTTAGCTATATTCCCAACGCTGCTCCGCTCAACGCAAAACAGAAGTTCCAGTTGGCAACGAGAACGCTGATCGATCCGGTTACCTTTGTGGTCGTAGGAGGCACGGCAGGAGTACAGCAAGCACAAGATCACTTTCGCGAATATGGGGAAGGCGCAGAAGGATATGCAAAGCGGTTCGGCGCGGGCTACGCCGATAGTGTTACCAGTACGCTAATTGGGGGGGCGATCCTGCCGTCTGTTTTAAAACAGGATCCGCGCTACTTCTACAAGGGAACTGGCAGTACAACATCTCGAGCGCGCTATGCAGTTGCGAATGCGGTGATTTGCAAGGGCGACAATGGGCGATGGCAGCCAAACTACTCGTTCATTCTGGGAAGCCTTGCGGCTGGCGGCATTTCGAACCTTTACTATCCACAAGAAGACCGGGGCGTAGAGCTGACCTTCGAAAATGTCGGCGTGGGCATCGCCCAAGCAGCGTTCACGAATCTGCTTCAGGAATTTGTCATCCGCAAGTTGACGCCAAAAACTCCGAGGAATGATCCCAATCATCCCTAGTTGTGTCAGCCCCAGTTGTGTCAGCAGCTATTGAAAGACGGCAACCCGCGGCGCTGACGGACGAACGTGTACGATCGTACTCTTGGTGTACCCAGTCCACCACTGCTAAAGTTCGGGAACCGCCACGATCGCCTCGATTTCACCGCAGGAAGCTAAGCAAAGGCCAGTTCAATCATGCCAGTTTTTAGCGAGTTGCAAAACACCTTCTATCGAGTACGGATCAAAGACGGTCATAGCGCTGGGCTATTGGTAAGCTCTGTGGGCAAGCGCTGCATCCCATCAACACATTTTTGGCTCACCCTGGATGCAGGCGCAGCCTATCGTTTTCCACATGACTCCGCGCTGCGAGTACAGGTGCGGCTTGGGGATATCGGCTTCACGACGGTACTAGAGCAAATTGAAGACTAGCTGTCACCACCATCGCGACCGCGTCGCTCAACACCAAGCGTCTTTGCTCGCATTGGTTAAGTAAGGCAGCGTCTAGCCCACATGCCTCATTTTTTGGGTTGCATATCCGACTTGTCCTGCTTCTGCGGAGGCATCGCTCCCTGCTGCTCGCTGGTTGGGGGGACGATACCCTTGATTCGCATGTATGTGACAAGGTTGCCGTAGTGCTCCATATTGTGGCCGATGTTGATACTGAGCACGGCAAACTTCGGCATTTCATTTCCAAAGAATTTCACCGTTTGAGTGGATGCAGCATCGCTCATGGAAGCATAAACTTTGTCACAATACGCAAAGGCGTCTTGGAGCGCGGCTACGAGATCGGCCTTTGAGGTCTTGGTCTTCTCAATATTCAAACCAGGATTTTTCTCTCCGGAGGCGGTGGAGCAGAAGAGATACTGCGCATCGCCGAGATGGCCGATGATCTGCCCGTAAGTGCGGACTGAATCGACGGGCTTGAAATTGTAGTTCTCTTCGGGCATTTTTTCGGCGGAGCGTAGCAGGATTCCCTTTGTTCTTTCATAGCCACGTTTATTGATCGCGCTGAACGGATTGTCGGAGGACTGCTGAGAAAACGCGGGCAGCGCAAAAAGACACAGCAACATTGGCAGCAGAAGCTTTCGCATGGTGTTCTCCTCTTTGAGTGCCCTACAGGGTAGCAGAAAAGTTGGAAAGCCTTGTTAACGGAACAAAATGCCTTGTTAGTTTAGCCATGCCAGATCTGGGAAAGATTTGCCATGGCAGAAACTGCCGGGGCAACAGCTTAGAAGTTGGTAGCGCTACCGGGAATCGAACCCGGGTTTGAAGATTGAGAATCTTCCGTCCTAACCCCTAGACGATAGCGCCACGGGTCAACGCGATTATAACAAACCAGCGCGCTTGCCCTTTCGTGGTAAGTACTTGAGCCTCAGTGAAATCGGCCTATTGACAAGCTTGCCGCGTCGTATCAGAATCTTTTGTGGCGAATAAAAAGCGAATAAACTCTCATTCGCATGGGATGCCCCCCACACTGGTTTTGGATTGATCTGAGGTCGTCATGTTGTCTACTTCGATTTTTTCGAGCCTGACCACAAACCCTCCTCTTGTCACAGCACCATCTTCACACCCGCGAAAAATTTCCGCAGAGGCATTGCTAAACAGATTTTCTCCCAATGTTGTCCCAGCATCCCGATTGGAAGTGCGTCCAACACCGGAATTGGTTTCCAGTGGGATTGAACAGGTTGATGCGATTACTGGCGGCTTTCCCCGTGGATGCATGACAGAAGTCTGTGGACCAAACTCTTCCGGTCGCACCAGCTTGCTCTTAGCCGCATTACTTGCAGCCACCCGGCGCGCGGAAGTTTGTGGTTTGGTAGATGTGAGTGATGCGTTCGATCCCGCATCCGCCGCACCAGCGGGAATGGACTTTCAAAAATTATTGTGGGTGCGCTGCGGAGAAAACCCAAAGTTCTCGTCAAGCAAAAAGCAAGATTCAACTTCGTCCAAAGCAAGCTGCGACATAGATACCAAAAAAAATGCGGATCGCATTGAGCAGGCATTGCGAGTAACAGATTTGCTCGTGCAAAGCGGTGGCTTTGGCCTAGTGGCAATTGATTTAGCTGATGTGCCATTAAAAATGGCACGGCGCATTCCCCTAGCTTCCTGGTTTCGTTTTCAACGTGCGGTGGAATACACGCCAACCGTTCTGTTGCTGACCACCCCGGGGCCTTGTACTCAGAGTTGTGCCGCGTTGCTGCTGAAGATGCATTCACAGGCAGCAGGGAAAAAGCCCCGCTCTCCACTGTCCGCTCCTGAGCTTCCCTCGCATGCGGAATTTTTGGAAGGATTTCACGTCAATAGTGAAATTTTGCGGTCACATTTGCAGCGGAAACCTGCGAAATCGGTGGCGGCTCCGTTCACAACAAAAGCCGTGCGTGCAGGATAGCTTTTTGCGCTCAATCAACAATTGAAAATCCAAATTTCAATCAGCCAATGCCTTTTGCCTGCATCTTCGTCTCTGATTTTTCCGTGCAGGCACTGTTGCGCGCTGAACCCCATTTGCGTATGCAGCCATTCGCCGTGCTGGAAGACAAAGCACCTTTGCAAAAGGTTTTTGCAATGAACGAATACGCGCGCTCAGCGGGCGTGAATTGCGGCATGAGCAAATTGCAAGCCGAAACTTGCCCTGCTCTCATATTGCGTGAGCGCTCTTTAGAGCGGGAAACATCGGCACATGCAGCACTGATCGAGTGCGCGCAATCATTTTCGCCGCAGGTGGAAGATACAGCTCCGGACACAGTCATTCTGGATCTTGCCGGAATGGAATCGCTTTTAGGTCCATTACATAAAATTGCGCGCGATGTGGTGAGGGGTGCATCTGAACTTGGCCTCGAGGCCTGTGTTGCAGTTGCCCATAACCCGGATACTGCCGTGCTCGCGGCACGCGGGTTTTCTGGTGTGACTGTGATCCCGGAAGGAAAAGAAGAGGAACAACTGGGCAGCCTTCCCCTGGAAGTTCTGTTCGCAGACAAGAATGACGAAGAATCCATACAGTTTTGTGAAACTTTTCAGCGCTGGGGTATTCGCTATTTGCGCGATTTAACTGCCCTTCCCGATGTCGCTTTAAGCGAACGATTGGGAGAGCATGGCATTTTTCTGCAAAAGTTAGCGCGCGGTAAAACTTTCCGCACATTGGTGCCGGTTGAATCTCCATTGAATTTTGAAGAAGTGTTCGAGTTGGAGCACGCGTTAGTGCTGCTGGAGCCGCTCGCTTTTTTACTTAATGGAATGCTGGAGCAGTTGTGTGCCCGTCTCAGTGCACATGCTTTGGCTATCCAGGAATTGCGGCTGGAGTTGGAGTTACAGAATGGCTGGAATGATGAAGTTTGGATAGATCATGTGCATCCGGGCCGGGCGCAAATTCGGGAGCACTTTCATCGCACCATCCGCCTTCCGAACCCCATGCTCGATAGCAAAACTTTTCTGAAATTATTGCAATTGGATCTGAAAGCGCATCCTCCGGGTGCTCCGATCAGCAAAATTCGGCTAACCGCAGAACCGGCGCACCCACGGCCGGCACAGAATGGTCTTTTTTTGCCGCCATCCCCGGAACCGGAGAAGCTCGAACTCACACTGGCCAGAATCGCGGCAATTGTCGGAGAAGACAAAGTGGGATCTTTGCAAATATTGGACACACACCGGCCGGAAGGATTTCGCATGCAGCGTTTTGGGATTGACGATTCGGGAAAGCCCAGCACAAATGGCAATTCTCATGGCAAGCGAAACCCTGATGACCTTGTTACGGCACTGCGCATTTTGCGTCCACCACTCGGGATCACAGTAATGATGCGCGAGGGCCGGCCAGTGCAGATTCATTGCAAAAAGAATAGAGCCATCAAAGGGGACATTTTGTGGGCTACCGGGCCATGGCGATCCTCCGGAGACTGGTGGGAACAGGATGGATGGGTGCGCGACGAATGGGATATCGCTATTCAGCAAGAATCCGGAATCGCATTTTATCGCTTGGTGCACGATCTGCTCAGCGGACGATGGCAGTTGGAAGGAAGTTATGACTAGCACTGGCAATTAGCACTTGGCATTTAGTCGCAGAGTTTCTATTCGATCCCCAAATGACTAAATGCCAAGTGCTAATTGCTAAACGCCAAAAAGCTGTGTACATCGAACTTCATTCCCGTTCGGCGTTTAGCTTTCTCGAAGGCGCTTCCCTGCCTGAGAAACTGATCGACACCTGTGCCGACCTGAATATGCCCGCCATAGCATTGCTCGATCGTGATGGCGTCTACGGCTCTCCACGATTCCACATGGCCGCCAGCAAAGCAGGGATTGCAGCCCATATCGGGGCGGAAGTCACATGCGGACAAATTTTAGATCTTAGAATTCAGAATGCAGAATTAAAAACCAATCAAATCTGCAATCGAAAATCTGCATTCTGCAATTCCTCTCGCCTTCCTCTCCTTGTTTCCTCTCGCCTTGGCTACCAGAACCTTTGCCGCCTGATCACGAAAATGAAGCTGCGTGAAAACAAAAAAGGAGAAGGCACAGCACGGGAAGAAGACTTGCAAGAACATGCGACGGGACTGATTTGCCTTACAGGCGGTAATGACGGACCGCTGGCTCACGCTCTCAAAGATGGCGGCATGGGGGCTGCAAAAACATCTGCGGAACATCTCATTGGAATTTTCGGAAGGAATAATGTTTATGTAGAACTGCAAAGACACTTTCATCGCGAACAGGAAGCACGCAATCGCGCTGCCATCGAGATTGCACGTTCGCTGCGCCTTCCTTTACTGGCCACAAATGGTGTTTCTTATGCGACTCCACGCGAACGTGAACTGTGTGATGTTTTCACAGCCATTCGCAACCATTGCACGTTGGCGACTGCCGGGCGTTTATTGGCACGCAATTCCGAGCGTTTTCTTAAATCACTTAAGGAAATGCAAGCGTTATTCGCTGACGTTCCTGAGGCAATTGCGAATACGATTGATCTTTCTTCCCGCTTGAAATTTACCTTGGAAGATCTGGGATATGAATTCCCCAGGTATCCCGTACCCCAAGGCGAAACCATGATGTCATTCCTGCGGGAACGCACGTGGCAAGGTTTTCAGCAACGCTATGGCCAATCGACGAAAGATCTGCAATGCCGTGCCCGGCAGCAGATTGAGCGCGAACTGAAATTAATCGAGAAGCTCGACCTTCCCGGATATTTTCTGATCGTTTGGGACCTGGTGCGTTTTTGCCGCGAAGAAAAAATTCTGGTGCAGGGTCGTGGTTCTGCGGCCAACAGTGCAGTTTGCTATTCGCTCGCTATCACTGCGGTTGATCCCGTCGGCATGGAACTACTCTTCGAACGCTTCCTTTCGGAGCAGCGTGGCGAAATGCCCGATATCGATCTTGACCTGCCCAGCGGCGATCAGCGGGAGCGCGTCATCCAATATTTATATAAGCGCTATGGCGAGCGTGGGGCCGCGATGACAGCGAATGTCATCACCTATCGCAGTCGCATGGCAGGTCGCGAGATGGGTAAAGCTTTGGGTTTCGATCCCGAAACTCTCGACAAAGTTTCCGCTGCCGTTTCCACTTGGGAATACCGCGATCAGAACGACACTTTTGATCACCGTTTTCGCGACGCTGGCTTGGATTTGAACCATTCTCGGTTGCGGAAATATTTTGAATTATGCGTTGCGGTTCAGGATTTGCCGCGCCATCTCGGTCAGCACTCTGGCGGAATGGTCATCTGCCAAGGTCAACTCGATTCCGTAGTCCCACTCGAACCCGCTTCTATGCCGGGCCGCGTCGTCGTGCAGTGGGACAAAGAAGATTGCGCCGATCTTGGCATCATCAAAGTTGATTTACTGGGATTGGGAATGATGGCGGTGCTGGAGGATTCTCTCCAACTCATTCGCAACCACCATCAGGAGGAAGTAGATCTCGCCCACTTGCCAGCGAATGATCCTGGCGTGTATTCCACGCTCCAGAAAGCTGACACCATCGGCATGTTCCAGATCGAGAGCCGTGCGCAGATGTCGTGCCTGCCGCGCCTGCAGCCCAAAACTTTTTACGACATTGTTGTGCAAGTCGCGATCATTCGGCCCGGCCCCATTGTGGGACAAATGGTGAATCCTTATTTAGAGCGGCGGCAGGGACGCCAGGCGGTAACCTATGCTCACCCTTCGCTCGAACCTGTGCTGAAGCGCACACTGGGCGTGCCGCTATTTCAAGAGCAGTTGCTGAAAATCGCGATGGTGGTGGCGAACTTCAGCGGCGGCGAAGCAGAGGAACTCCGCCGGGCGATGGGTTTTAAACGATCGCAAAAACGCATGCGGGAAATTGAGGCCAAGCTCCGCGCCGGGATGGAGCAGAACGGCATCTCGCGTGAAGCCCAGCAAGAGATTGTCCTTTCCATCACTTCATTCGCGCTTTATGGCTTCCCTGAATCCCACGCGGCCAGCTTTGCCCTCATCGCGTATGCCAGCGCTTTTTTGAAGTGTCACTATCTGGCCGCGTTCACGGCTGCGCTTCTGAATAATCAACCCATGGGTTTTTACCGTCCAGCAACCATTGTGAAAGACGCACAGAGACACGGGCTAAAAGTCCTGCCCATCGATGTGACGAAATCGGAATGGAATTGCACGCTGGAGGAATTTTCGATTTTCGATTGTCGATTGTCGAATAAAAAACAAAGCCCTGGCGGCGATGGGAATAACTCGAAGAATACTGATAACGGCATATTAGATATTGATCAATCAAAAATCGACAATAAACAATCGAAAATTGCCCTTCGTTTGGGTCTTCGATATGCGCGTGGACTGCGAGAAGAAGCCGGTCAGGTAATAGTGCGGCAACGCATTCTGTCACCATTCACCTCTATTCGTGACCTCGTTCATCGCGTGCCCAAATTACGCAAAGACGAATTGAATACGTTGGCCGAGATTGGAGCTTTGAACTCAGTTTCGAGTTCCCAGTTTCCAGTTTCGAGTGAGAAGCAGATTCCTCTCGGGATGAATCCCGCTCGGAATGACAAGGCAAATGGGAATAAACCAACAGGTGCTGCTCACTTGCAACTCGAAACTCGACAATCAAAACTCCACCGAAGAGATGCGCTCTGGCAAGTTGAACGAGCCGTTCGTTTATCAGGTCCCTTGTTGGACTATTTACCTGAGCCGGATACCGGTTCTCCGTTGCGTCCCATGAATGCCGAAGAACGTCTGGTAGCAGACTTTCGTGGTACCGGTATGACAGTTGGACCGCATCCCATGGCCTATCACCGACCGCGCATGCAGCGGATGGGAATTCGCAGTGCCATTGAACTCAGCCGAATTCCGCATGGCCAGCATCTCAGGATCGGCGGATCCGTCATCGCCCGCCAGCGCCCAGGTACTGCAAAAGGTTTTGTTTTCTTAAGTCTGGAGGATGAAACCGGAGTAGCGAATGCAATTATCCATCCCGATTTGTTTCAGCAAAATCGGTTGTTGGTAGGTTCCGAGCAATTTCTCATGGTAGAAGGCATCCTGCAGAATCAGGACAATGTCATTTCGGTGAAGGCAGAACGTGTTGCTCCTCTGGACATTACTCGTGCACCGACTGAATCCCACGATTTCTACTGATTCGTAGCCACCTGAAGATGGGTTCTATTTGTGTTTCGCTGGGATGAATTTTTTCGAGAATATCGTCACATCCACAGGCATTCGGTTTATCATTAGTCAACACCCGTCAATATAAAGTGGGCCCAACTACTAAGGTTGTGCATTATTGTGTTTTCGGGAAATTCATAATTCAGTTCTTCATGGACTGTATCTGTAAGGAGTAGCTGACAATGCCAAGAGCAAAAACTGCCCGTACCAACACCTCATCCAACAACCAGGTCATACCTATGCCCGAGGTCACTGCCGCGGTAGCGATTCGCAAGAATGGTGGATTGACAGCACCCACCCCCATCGACCTCGAAGCGCAGATTCGTCTGCGGGCTTACGAACTGTACGAGGAGCGGGGCTGCACGCCAGGACAGGAAACCGAAGACTGGTTCCGCGCCGAACGGGAAGTGACTGCCCGGAATGACCATCAACAAACCGCCTAGGTCGCACAACGGTTTGTCCCGAAACATGGCAGTTCTTCGCGGATCAACATAAACAGCGGAGCTCGCGACCCGCGTTAGTATTAGTCTGGCTCTACACGCTTAAAGGAGTAAAAGGGTTCTTGGCGGCTAAAACCGGCATGCCCCCGGGCTCTGTGTCCAGCAGAGAAAACTCCGCGAACGATGCCCTTGTCAGTGGGTTTGCAGTTGCCTGGAGTCAGTGTTTCTGAAAAAATACTGAAGGGCTCTCCATGTCACAGATTGGTAGCTTTACCCTCCTGCTCGCGCTGGCGCTGAGCGGATACTGTTTTCTGGCCGGCCTGCTGGCGTTAGTCCGGGAGGGGCCAAGCTCGGCCCGGTTGAGCGAAACTGCACGGCGTGCGGGTATTGCCACCTTTGCTGTCGTCTTTCTCGCCGCCCTCGTGCTCGTCATAGCCGCCTTCCAGAATGACTTCTCAATCGCCTACATTTTTCACCATAGCAACCGCGACCTTCCGGCGCCGTATAAATTCGCCACACTCTGGTCTGGACAAGAAGGTTCGCTGCTTTTTTGGTCATTGCTTTTGGCCGCGTACGGCTTGGTTTTGCGGCTGAGATATAAGACAGACCCCCGTCTTTTTGCTTATGCTTCCGTCATTATTGCGGCGGTACAAGTTTTCTTCCTACTGTTGTTGAATTTTGCAGCACATCCGTTCGCCATAATGCAAGGATCCTTGCCTGCTGATGGTAGCGGACTGAATCCGCTGCTGCAGTATCCGGAGATGGTAATCCATCCCCCGATGCTTTACCTCGGGTATGTCGGATTCACGGTTCCATTTGCCTTCGCTTTGGCGGCACTGGTTATGCGATACCCGGGTGAAAAGTGGATTCACATAACACGCCGCTGGACCATGGTGACCTGGGGGTTTCTAACTTGCGGTATTTTCCTGGGAGCGCATTGGGCTTACTCGGTTTTGGGCTGGGGTGGTTATTGGGGGTGGGATCCGGTTGAGAATGCCTCACTCATGCCTTGGCTCACGGGTACGGCTTTCCTGCATTCGGTGATGATGCAGGAAAAGCGCGGCATGCTGAAGACGTGGAACATGTGGCTGATCTTTTCAACGTTCATGCTTTCGATCTTCGGCACGTTCTTGACTCGCAGCGGAGTGGTGAGTTCAGTTCATGCCTTTGCGCAATCCTCCATCGGAGACTGGTTTGTTGCGTTCCTCGCGCTGATCTTTGCTGTCTGCGTATTTTTCTATGTAAGGAATCGCTCTCACCTTCGGAGCGAGCATAAGCTCGAGTCCTTGGTTTCACGTGAATCCAGCTTTCTTTTCAACAATCTGCTTTTTGTGGTCGCCTGCTTCACGGTGCTGTGGGGAACTTTGTTCCCGGTTTTATCCGAGTGGGTTCAGGGAAATAAGGTCACTGTAGGGCCGCCATTCTTCAATCGCGTGAACATCCCTGTTGCCCTGTTACTTCTGATCCTGACTGCGCTAGGCCCGCTGCTGGCTTGGCGAAGAACATCGCTCGAGAGCCTGAAACGTAACTTCCTGTGGCCCGCACTCGGCGCACTTGTCGTGGGCGTTTTCCTGATAGCCCTCGGCATGAAGCCATGGAAGGATGCTTCGTATTTCTACTCACTCATGACGGTCGTGCTCTCCGTTCTTGTGGGCCTGACGGTAATCTCAGAGTTCGTTCGCGGGGGCCGTGTCATCGGCCGCCATACCGGCCAGAACCTGCTGGCTTCGATGGGCCAACTCGCGCATCGCAATACGCGACGATATGGCGGTTACATTGTCCACTTCGGCGTCATCGTTATCATGATCGGCTTCGCTGGCTCTGCGTTCAATCAGGATAAAGAACAAGAGATGGGCTTTGGTGACCGCATGACTATCGGCCCATACACGCTGGTTTGTCAGTCCTACACGCAGGACGACAACCCCAATTACAGCAGCGAATGGGCGGTAATGAACGTTTGGAAGCACGGCAAGCAGATCGGTACGCTGTATCCGGAGCGGCGGTTCTACAAAGCCAGCCAGCAAACATCAACTATGCCCCGAATTCGGTCCACGGCTGGGGAAGATCTTTATCTGGTCTATGAAGGGTTGAATCAAGATACTGGTCGACCGATCATCAAGGCGCATTTAAATCCTTTGGTGATGTGGATTTGGGTTGGTGTCTGGATCATGATTGCCGGCACACTACTGGCGCTGGTGCCGAACTCAGCTCCTGTTCGCGTCACGGCTACGGTGCCCATGCATGCCGAACCCGTCGGGGCGGGGGATTAGAGGTGGACTCAGGCTCCATTTGTCCAATGTCGTTTCCGAAGCGATTACTCGAAATTTCGGCGCTGATTATCGGCGTCGTGCTTTTTGCAGGCGCCGGAGATGACTCAGCTCGCTTCAACGATCTGGGCCATCGCCTGATGTGCGCGTGCGGTTGCCGGCAAATTCTGCTGGAATGCAATCATGTGGGCTGCAGCTACTCCGATCGTATGCGCGCCGAACTGGTGGCTGCTGTGGACCGCGGCGACAACGACGATCTGACTCTGCAGTCTTTCGTCCAGAAGTACGGGCCAACGGTGCTGGCTGCGCCCACAAAGACTGGATTCGATCGGGTCGCATGGATTACTCCCTACGTTGCCTTAATTCTCGGTCTGGGCTTGGTTGGTTTTATTGTCCGCGCCTGGCGCTCCCGCCCTTTGCTCAGGCCCGCGGAGATCCCGGCTTCCGTGCAGGGCGTCGAGTTGGAACACTTTCGTGAGCAAGCCAGGAGGGACACGGAATTATGACGGTTGCTTTGCTTGCCTGCATGCTGATCACGTTTGGGGTTCTGGTTTACGTTTTCTCGCTTCCGGGCAAGTTGTATTTAGGGCCGCAAAAAACCAGGCTCTCGTATTTGCGGGAACGGCGAGAGGTTGTGTACGAGAATCTGCGTGACTTGAACTTTGAATATAAAGCCGGCAAGTTCCCGGAAGCCGACTACCAAGCCATCAAGAATTCTTTGGAAGAGGAGGCCGCCGCCGTACTGGCAGAAATTGCGCGGTTGGAAGCAACGCCTCCAGCAGTAAGCAAGCAAGGAGCAAGAGTTTGAAGCTGGTAAACCCTCTTTTCGAGCGGCGGCCCGGATTCAGCGCGCGGGTGTGCCAGGCCTGGTTCATTTTCAGTGTGATGTTGATCGTCGTGCTTACCGCAGTCGCCTCAGCTCAAACCCTGACCGGCACGGTCACGAATGCGACCACTGATCAGCCGGCGGCAGGCGATGACGTGGTTCTGCTCAGCCTTTCGCAAGGCATGCAGGAGTCCGGTCGCACAACTACCGATGCGAAGGGTCACTTTTCTCTCAAGCTCGACGATTCCACCACTCCGCATCTGGTCCGTGCTATCCACCAAGGGGTCACATATCATCGCATGGCGCCCCCCGGAACCACCTCGGTCGAAGTTCAGGTCTACGACGTTTCCAAGAAGATTGCCGGAATCAGCGTAACCGCAGACGTAATGCGGTTTCAGGCTCAAGGCAGCGAACTACAGGGAATTCGTTTGTTTGCTGTCGACAACAAGTCGAATCCTCCGCGCACGCAGATGAACGATCAGAATTTTGAATTCTATTTACCTGAGGGGGCGAGTGTCGATCAAGCGATGGCCATGACGGCCGGAGGGCAACCGATCAATGCCTCGCCTGTCCCGCAGAAAGAAAAGAATCGCTACGCGTTCATCTTTCCGCTTCGACCGGGCGAAACGCAGTTTCAGATCGGTTTTCACATGTCATATAGCGGGCAGGCCAGCATTAACCCACGCGCAATCTATAGCTCACAACACTTCGTCGTGATGGTACCGAAGAGCATGCAATTTGCAGCCGGCCAAGGTGCGTCCTTTCAGTCGATGCAAGATCCCCGCCAGACTGACGCTACCGTTGAAGTCGCCTCAAATACAAGCGTGGGACAGCCGTTGGATTTCACCATTTCAGGGACAGGCACTCTGAGCGAAGGCGGCGGTGAAGGTCAACAGAATAGCGGTGAAGGCGCTACCGTGGCCGCGCCTGACTCGCGCCCCGGCGGTGGGCTAGGACCACCGATTGATGCTCCCGACCCTCTGGAAAAATACCGTTGGTACATCCTTGGCGGGTTCGGAATCGTCCTGGCGGCGGCTGCCGTTTATATTGTGCGCCGCTCCCCAGCCGCAGCGCTTTCCGAAGTTGTCTCCCCCGAAATCGACCTGCCACGAACTGCACGACCGGCTAAACCCAAAATTTCCGCAGCCGCATCTCCTCACTCAACCATGTTGTTAGACGCGCTCAAAGAAGAGATCTTCCAACTGGAACTAGAGCACAAGCAGGGGCGCATCTCGCAGCAGGAGTACGACAAAGCCAAAGCCGCGCTGGATCAGACTTTGGAGCGCGCCGTGAAGCGAGGCGCTCGGGCCTCCTCATCGAGCAGCTAAGTTCATAACAACGTGGCATCTTCGGCTGCGCTCTTAGGCAGGCTTGTGCCTGAATCCGCCAGCTCGAGTTACCCATCTAATAATCGAGAACTCACATGGGAAACACATTTAAGACGGCGTTCCTGCTGACACTGTTAACGCTGCTGTTACTCTTTATCGGACGGGCCCTTGGAGGGCAGAACGGGATGATCATCGCGCTGGTATTCGCCGCGATCATGAACTTCGTCTCGTACTTCTATTCCGACAAGATTGCGTTGGCGATGTACCGAGCACAGCCAGTCTCGCGGGAAGAGTTGCCGCGCGTCTACCAAGTAGTTGAGCGGCTGACGCAGAAAATTGGCATTCCCATGCCGAAGATTTACGTGATCCCGACCGATTCACCGAATGCCTTTGCCACCGGTCGCAACCCGAGCCACGCTTCTGTGGCTGTGACACAGGGAATCTTGAACCTGCTCAATGATGAGGAACTCGAAGGCGTTCTCGCCCATGAACTAGGCCACGTGAATAACCGCGACATATTGATCAGTTCGGTTGCGGCCACAGTTGCCGGTGCCATTACCATGCTGGCCAGCATGGGGCGCTGGGCGATGTTCTTTGGTGGCATGGGTGATCGAGACGATCGCGAAGGCGGCGGAGGCTTGGCAGCGCTAATTATGCTCATTCTAGCGCCGATCGCAGCTACGTTGATCCAACTTGCCGTCTCCCGTTCCCGAGAATATCAAGCGGATGCCAGCGGCGCGCACTACACTGGCAATCCGTACGCCCTGGCCAGCGCTCTGTCCAAGCTCGATGCCTACTCGCGCCGGCTTCCCATGCAAGCAACGCCTTCTACCGCGCACTTGTTTATCATCCAACCGTTGTTAGGGATGAATTTCGGTAACCTCTTCTCGACCCATCCGCCGATCGCCAAGCGCATTGAGCGCCTGACTGGCCGACCAGCGGAATTTACGCAATAAAGGCTTTGAGGGCGATCCGCCGAGCCTATCTTGTCAGACGAATACTAGACCTGTCTCCAGATGATCTCGTCATGGCACTTTCTTCAGGCCATACCACGACTTATGATGGTGATGCAGGGAACCAGTCCCATCCATGATAAACGGCAAACGCATCGCTGTTGTAATGCCCGCCTACAACGCTGAAAAAACTCTGGAAGCGACCGTGCGCGAGTTGCCTGATCTTGTGGATAAGACGATTCTGGTCGACGATCACAGCTCCGACCAAACAACCGGTGTGGCCAAACGGCTCGGTTTGAAATATTTCGTTCATGACCAGAACTACGGCTACGGCCGGAACCAGCAGACCTGTTACCGCGAGGCTTTGGCTTCCGGCGCCGATGTCATCATTATGGTGCACCCCGATTATCAGTACACACCTCTACTGGTCACCGCAATGGCCAGTATGGTCGCCTTCGAAGTGTATGACGTTGTGCTAGGTTCGCGAATCATCGGCGGCACCGCGATTCGGGGAGGCATGCCCCTGTGGAAGTACGTCTCTAACCGTTTTCTGACTGGATTCGAGAATTTCTTCTTGCGCGTGAAATTATCGGAATACCATACCGGATACCGAGCATTCAGCCGTGGGGTGCTGGAATCTTTGCCATTGCTGGAAAACTCGGACGATTTTGTCTTCGATAATCAGATGCTGGCGCAGTGCATCTATTTTGGTTTTCGCATTGGCGAGGTCTCCTGCCCAACCAAGTACTTCGAAGAGGCGTCTTCCATCAACTTTCGACGAAGCGTCAAATACGGCCTGGGCGTTCTGGCCACCACGCTGCAATTTGCTTTGCAGAAGCTGGGAATTGTCCAGTTCAGAATTTTTAGCCGCAAAGGTCGGCGGCTCGATCCGGGGTATGAGCCCTACTATACGTCGGGGCCACAACTCGGATCAGCGATGCGGCAGTAGCACTCATGCGAACGTTGTGTTTTCCGGAAGCCTGCCTGATTGCGGCGCTTCGAGGTCCCGCGTAGCATCTAATGATTGATGGCCACCGCGACCACCAGTTCGACTGCTGTTCACCCGCCTAAACTCGTCTTCAGCGAGATCCTGAGCTTCGCCTATGACACCTTCTGCTCGAATAAAGTTCGCTTTGCGCTCACCGCTATAGGCATGGTCATTGGCACTGCCTCCCTGATTCTGGTCGTCACGATCGGCATGACGGGCAAGCAGTACGTTCTCAATCAAATTCAGTCCATCGGCGCAAACGAGGTCGAAGCCGAGTACCAAGGTGGCGCGCAAGGAAATGTGACCCCGGACCTGCTCACGATCGACGACATGAATGCGGTTCTCGAGCAAGTTCCCGGAATCGTCGCGGCCTCGCCTGTGGTGCCACTGGATGATCACATTCCAATTGGTGGCGGGAAACAGAAAGATCTGCGAGTGCTCGGTGTGTTCCCGCAATACACCACAGTCCGCAACCTGGTCGTAGTCTCTGGCCGCTTCTTTGACGCGGAAGACGAACAGGCACGCAACAAAGTCGGCGTAATGCAGCAAAAACTTGCAGAAGAGATTTATGGATCAGTGGACGATGCTGTCGGCAAAGAAGTAAAAGTCGGTGGGCTGCCGTTCACGATTATCGGAACCTTTCGCGAGCGCGTGAATACGTTTGGCTTTTCCGAAGTGACCGATAATACTCTGGTCATTCCTTATTCCGTTTCGCGTTATTTCACTGACTCTCCGAACGTGAGCCAATTGTACTTTTCCGCCGCCGAACCATCGATGGTGATTCCCGTCACGGATCAAGTCAGAAAAGTCATTCAATCGCGGCACCGACCGAATTCCGTCTACGTTGTTCAAAATCTTACCGAACTTGTTGCGGTTGCGAGTCGTACCGCGAATGCATTAACAATGGTGCTGCTGCTAGTTGCGGCCGTTACGCTCCTGGTCAGTGGAATCGGCATTATGAATATCATGCTGGCCACCGTCAGTTCCCGAATTCGGGAGATCGGGATCCGCAAAGCCATCGGAGCGACGAGTCGTGAAATACGTTTTCAGTTCTTGTCGGAGGCAATTCTCATATCGCTTACCGGAGGACTGATCGGCGTCATCATCGGCCTGGCGTTACCGTGGTCCGTTCGTTTCCTTACCGAATATCGCATCCCGATATCGGGCCTATCGGCGATTGTGGCGATTGTCGTTTCTTCTCTTGTCGGCATTCTTTTCGGAACCGTTCCCGCCGCACGCGCCGCCAAACTAGATCCAGTCGAGAGCCTGAGATACGAGTGAATTCTTGCACTGTGCACTCCCGGTTCCACTCCTGCGATCCTCGAATATGTTGAAATAGATTCGTGTTTCTGAAGGATGCGCTTTCCCAGGCAATAAATCAGCTCACTGCTGCCCACGTCGGCTCGCCGCGCATGAATGCCGAGCTGTTGATCATGTTCACCTTGAACTGTGATCGAGCTTATCTCTATGCACATCCGGAACGCGAATTCTCCACGGAAGAAGCGCAGCGTTATAGCAAGGCCATCAACCAGCGATGCTGCGGCATTCCGGCGCAATACATCACGGGACATCAGGAATTCTGGGGTATGGACTTGATCGTTTCTCCGGCGGTACTCATTCCACGTCCGGAAACCGAACACGTGATCGAAGCCGTTCTGCGATTGGTAGAGAGCCGCGAAACGCATTTGTGCATCGTTGATGTGGGCACTGGATCAGGGTGCATCCCACTGGCCCTCGCGAAGGAACTGGTTCCCGCCGAGATCCACGCCACAGAAATTTCTCCGGCTGCACTTGAAATCGCCCACGTCAATGCGGCTCGCCATCAACTGGAATCACGAATTCACTTTCACCAGACTGATCTATTAGACGGCCTCCCACGAAACCACTTCGATTTCGTAGTGTCGAACCCGCCCTACGTGGGCGATTGCGAGGAGGATCACGTTCAGCTCGAGGTTCGCAAGTTTGAGCCGCGAAATGCAGTTTTTGCTCGCCCGACTGGAACCGAGGTCATCGAGCGCCTGATTCCACAAGCCCGAGTGGTACTGAAATCTGGCGGCTGGCTGGTCTTCGAAATTAGTGGAACAATCGCAGAAAAAGTTACATGGCTGTTGAGGAACTGGAATGATGTACAAATAACTAATGACCTGCAAGGTATTCCGCGGGTCGCGGCGGCACAGAAGCCGTGTTCCTAAGACCCAAAGAATTCTTGAAACTTCGAGACGATCATCGGCGCAAGGTCATCGCGGCGTTTCTTGCCTTTGAAGCCTAAGTCATGTCCTTCTCCTTCTACTGGAACCAGTGAAGTTGGAGCTGGAATCAGCTTCAACGCAGAGCGCATCTCCTCAATCGAGCCAAAGGGGTCAGAGGTACCCTGCACGAACAGAGAGGGGATTTTAAGGTCTGGAAAATGCTGGGTTCGAAGTTGGTCAAGCTTTCCCGGGGCGTGCAGAGGATACGAAAGCAGCAACATGCCGTTCACGAGCCCGGCGTGCTCAGCACAGAGGATTGTGGCTTGCCTTCCGCCATAGGACTGACCACCTAAGAATATGCGGCCTGTGGCTACGTTTCGCATCGCGCCAATTGCGTTCCTGAGACCTGAACGATCTCGCGCTGCATCGCCAGGCCTCGGTGGACCGAAAGATCGGGACTGCCGGAACGGCAGGTCGCATCTCAGGACCTTAAAGCCTTGGGTCGCAAATGCCTCGGCCAACGCTGCCAATAAGGCGCCTCGGCAGTTCCCGCCCGCGCCGTGGGTCAGGATTATGGCATCGGTCGGCGACGAACGAGGACGGTGCAGAAATCCACGCACAGGAGGCTCGACCGAGGTGTCTGTAAATGGCTCGTAGTCCGGCATAACCCAGGATTCTAAAACAGCCTCTCTGGGCGGCGCAGGTTCCCCAAAGCGCCAAGATTGGCCAATGCGAACGTGAAGCGATATTGATTTTCGTTCCGCACCGAGCCAAGCGCAAAGCGCCGGAACTCAAGGCTTAATCCGCAGCAATTCCAATTGTAAGTGGTCTGGACAGCCCCATATTGCAAGAAATTCAAATTCGCATCGAATCCCACGTTGGCCGCGGCGCTAAATCCGGGTTTGTCGGTGTGCCCGTACCCAAGCAGCAGGCGGAATTGATTAAAGCTTTGCGGCTCTGCAACCGGATTTAAGAAGCTCGCCTCTGGAGGAATGTGCAGGAGCGCGTCCCCGGCTCCCATGGTAAACAGGCCGACGTGGTAATTCACCAGCACGGTGCTAGCGTTTGTCTGAGATTGTTTAAAATCGTAATCGACATCCCACTCAATGTCAGTATTCGCGCTGCTTTGCACGCGCAAGCGCGAAATCAACGGAGACAGGTGGCGCGGCTGTGACAGGAACGGAATGCCAGTCAGATCGATCGTGCTGGTAAAAATATTTGTTCTTCCAGGGGCCAGCGCGCCTCCAAAAGTAGGGTCGAGAAAATATTTCTGCGCGAGTTCCCACGTGATGACCTCGCGGGTTTGTGGACCGGAATCGCAGGGCGTCTGCGCGGGCTGAGCGCGTCGTATCCACGGCACGGGATTTTGGGGCACCGGCCCACCGACAAAGAGGGCTGGCATGCCGGGTTGAGCGCATTTTCGCTTGCCGGCTACTCGTTTTGCGTAGAGACGATTCACAAGCGCATATTCCACTTCGTTTGTATCAGTGAGGATATCGCGCGCATCGAAGTGGATGATGTCCGCAAAGTTATCGACGCCAGTGGCGTAGTTGTACCTCACACGCGGCTCAACCACGTGCTTCCACTTGCGGCTCAAGAACTCGCGATCGAATACGCGGTCAAGAACCGGCGGGCGGACTTCAACAGAGCCCTCGATCGACTTCCGGTCGATTGCTTGCGAAGCTACGGAACGCCCCCCGGTTGAAGAAACCAGCAGTTCTTGAGTATAGGCGGTATCGCGCAGGGAAAACTGCGGACGGAAGGACCATCCGCCAAGACGCAGGGGAACCGACACAGTTGGATACAAGTCCACCCTGGCCAGCAATGGAGCAGTACTGAAACCAGGTTCGCTGCGTGAGAGTCCCTCGAGCGCCGTATCGTAGGACCAATAGAACGGCGAATGCCAGATCTGGTGGTCAACACTGTTCAACTCCACCCCCGGCGCATGAAGAATGCTGATTACATCTCCCGGGGTACTGCTTTCGAAGTCCTGATAACGCTTCATCTCAGCGTTGTAAAAATATCCGTCCGTTGTATTCGATAGAAAGGCTTCAGATCTGACTTCCGAGTTGATAGCTTGAGTGAATACTTCACTAAAAGCCAGCCGAAATACGAACGAGCTGAGGTAATCGACATCGGCGACGCCACGAAAATTGTGGGCAAATTCATCCTCTGCCGTAAGTCGAACCTCCTCACCCCCCTGGTCCACGTGCGGCACACAGCATCCACGATCCAACACGCTGAAGTATGTGAGATCAACGAATGACTTATCGCTGGGGCGAGCCCGAAATTCGCCTTGCGGCGCCCATCCGCGCTTAGAAAAGTACTCTGCGCCAATGTGCGCATCCATGGTCCGATTGATCGCCCAAAAAAGAGATTCGCCGAGGATTTCACCTTTGATCGACGAAGTTCCAATGTTGGGGATGAGAAAACCCGACTGCCGGGGAAGACGTTCGGCAGGAAGAGTGGCAAAAGGCAAATAAAGAACCGGAATTCCCTGCAAACCGAAAGTTGTGTGATAGATTTTGGCCGTGCCACCAACCTCTACAGTCACCTTGTGGGCGTTGAACTGCCATTTAGGATGGGGCAACTCACAAGTCGTAACTGTCCCGTCGTAAATCTTGTAGTGATCGGGTCCGGTTTTCTCGAGAATCTTCCCCGAAAAGAAAAAAGGATTGGAGGATGTCAGCAGCAGCCGAATGCCTTTGCGTCGCACGCCAATGCTCCCGCTGACGTGCTCGAAACGTCCGGCCTCAGTCTTTATGTTGTAAGTAGCATGGGTGGCTTCAACATGCTCATCGTTGGGTCCTCCGTCAAGCGTGACATGCCCGTCCGCAGTGGCTTCCCCCGTTTCTGAGTTGTATGTCATTTCGTCAGCATGCAAGATGTAAGTTCCATAGTCGATTTCCGCATTGCCTTGCAATTTGAACCAGGATCCCTGCATTTCCTGCCTTATGGCTTTTGCGGTGAAGTCTTCTCCCTTTATTGTGGTTTGTGTTTCGGGCACTTCTGCTTTCGTTTGGCTTGCAGACGTGGATGAAAGCAACTGGCTGGTAACTAAGCAATGTGCAGCTAACAGATGACAGGCGGCAAACGCCGTGATAAGACATCGTGTGCGGGAACTCATCGCAAGCGCTGGAATTTCCCGAACGCGAATCTCAGGCTCGGGTATCGTGACGTTAGCATGCCATCAGCCCAGGTGCAAAGGGACGCGTGTTCCTCGGCTGGTCACAGGACCCGTGGCCCAATACTGACATGAAGGCCAGATTCCAAGTGAATGGTAAGGCCGCGAAGGAGCCACCACCAGCAATTTTGGTTGATCCTGAGGCATACGATGCAAGCGAACAGCAGTTTGCTGCCAGCCTTGAGGATACGCTTCAAAAACCCAAATTCGTCTTGGATGAACCCACGTCGCATGCCGGCGGTGCTCCGCGGCATGCCGAACCGCACCCGGGATGTGCCGCAGCTTCCCGTGAAGCTGCGCAGGGAGGGGATTCGGCAATCGAGGACCCGCCGATCGAAAATTCGGAGGCGTGGCGGCAGGAGCTGCAAACAAAACTAACTCAGTATCGGGCACGAAAGCGGCCCGCGCCACCGCGCTACCCGTCGCTCCAACTGAAGTTCGAGGCTGCTGAATCGTCGAGCATCAGTGCGGCATCACCCCAGCCCGTAAAATCGACCCCTGAGCCGGAGAATTCTCCCGTTCAGTATCCCAGCCAGCCTTTGAACCCCGGTGACTACATCGACCCGCCGGCCATTTGTTCGTCGGAACTGCCTGAACCCGGTGGTAGGCTTCTGGAATTTCCTTACCTTCCGCCCCCACCACTACCACAAAATGAGCTGGCAGAACCGGTCTTTGACCACCAACCCATCATGGAAGCTCCGGAGCTTCTGCCGCCACCACCGGCTCTTGGAGGCATTCTCATTGAAACTCCGGAAGAAAAGCTTGAGGAACGTCAGCCGGGAATCGATCTGCCGCTGCAAGCTGCCACCATGCCAAAGCGGATAACGGCATCGCTTCTCGATGCAAGCCTAGTGCTTTTGGCGGGTGCCGTATTCGCTTACATTTTCTCGAAAATCACTGTCAGTTCGGTCCCCTGGCGCCAAGGCACCATTACAGTCGCTGGTGTCATCGCTTGTTTCTGGATCGGCTACCAATACCTTCTCTTGGTGTACGCGGGAACCACTCCGGGACTGAAATTGGCCAGACTGCAACTTAGCCGCTTTGATGGCCAACCAGTTCCGCGCGGCCTCCGCCGCTGGCGAGTCCTGGCCTCCCTGCTATCCGGTTTCTCGCTAGGGCTGGGGTATGCATGGTGCTTTTTCGATGAAGACCAACTCTGCTGGCATGACCGCATCACGCGGACCTATATGGCGCCGAATCCTCCAGCATAACGGGACACCCGGCGAACACTTCCTCCCTCGCCCTCTGCTAACATCAGTCACGTGAGCACAAGCACTCCTGTTCGGGTGCGTTTTGCACCCTCCCCGACCGGTCATCTGCATGTCGGGAATGCCCGCACTGCTCTATTCAATTGGCTATTCGCACGTCAAGCGCGCGGCACAATGGTTCTACGCATTGAAGATACGGACGTTGAGCGCAGCGAAGCCCGCTTTGAAGACCAGTTGATCGGCGATCTGAAGTGGTTTGGGCTCGATTGGGATGAAGGCCCGGACGTTAACGGCCCCTACGCTCCCTACCGCCAGTCAGATCGTCTCGAAATCTATCGCGAACATGCCGAGCGATTGTTGAATGAGGGTAAGGCCTACCTTTGCTTCTGCACGGAGGACGATCTTCAAAAGGAACGCGAGCGGGCACTTGCCGAAGGCGGCCAGCCGATCTACTCAGGAAAATGCCGCAATCTTGATCCTGCCGACGCCAAACTCCGCCGCGACAGTGTTCAACTCTGCGCCATTCGGCTGAGAATCCCCGAGCGCCCGATTCGCTTCCACGATATCGTGCACGGAAACGTGGAGTTTTCCAACGAGGTGGTAAGCGACCCTATCATTTTGCGTTCCAACGGTATGCCGGTCTACAACTACGTGGTGGTGATCGACGATGCGCTCATGAAAATCACCCACGTCATCCGTGGCGACGATCATCTTTCCAATACGCCGAAACAGGTGGCCCTGTACGAAGCCCTGGGATGGCCTGTGCCAGAATTTGCCCATCTTTCTACGATTCTGGGCAGCGATCGCGAGCGACTGTCCAAACGCCATGGAGCCACCTCAATTGCTAACTTCCGTGACATGGGTGTACTTCCAGAGGCGCTGGCGAACTATCTGGCGTTGCTCGGCTGGGCGCCTAGCGGCGGCACACGGGAAATCTTCACCCTCCAGGAACTGGTAAAAGAATTTTCACTGGAGCGGGTCACGCCATCGGCTGCGGTTTTTGATATGGAGAAGTTATACTGGCTGAATCGGCAGTACATCAAGTCGTCGCCACCCGAGATTCTAATTTCCATTGGGCTCTGGACGTTTGCGAAGAAAAAGCTCATCGATTTCACGCAAGCGAATTGGCCGAGTGCCAGCAAGGCTCCGGTTGTCCAAGTCACCGATGAAACGAGGGCGTGGGCATCCAAAGTTATCTTGCTTTTCGTCCTATACGTTGACCGCCTGGAGCAATTGCCGGAACGCGCCTCGTCCATTTTCAGATATGACGCGAAAGCCGCGCTCTCGGCGCCTAACAATGCCGAGGTGCTCTCATGGCCACACACCAACGCTATATTGACCCGGTTTTCCGTAAAGATTCTCGAGGACGAGTCCGCCAAGGCTGGCCGGGTGTCGGCCGAGCAGTTTAAAAAGATCATCAATGAAGTGAAGGCTGAAACTGGTGCTAAGGGTAAAGAGCTATTCCATCCGATTCGCATCGTCATCACCGGATCTCATTCGGGGCCCGATTTCGACAAGCTGATTCCGATCATCGAGGAAGGAAGCCGCCTAACCTTGCCGCAGCACGTGCTTAGTGTGCACGAACGCGTGGAAAGCTTCGCCAAAGCCTATCAGGAGCAATAGACCACCGACTGCCGAGACGTGCCGGTGCCACCTGCTCTTCTCTGCCAGCCACCGGTGGCTCCCTAAACTGCTACTTTCCCATGTCGTCGTGCTCGTGGTGCTGCATGCCGCAGTGCCCGGCACCCGAACCGCCGCAGCAGGTCATAGCCGACTGCTCAGTGGATTTTTCCGACTTCATACAACATCCCTTTTGATCACTTCCTCCGCAGCAATTCCCTGCAGCAGCGTCGGACGATTTTGCTTTGTCTTTCGTGCACGACATCGCCTCACTGTTGTCCTTGTCCTTGCCAGAACAACAATTCGCGCTAGCATGCTTGGCTGACGAGTCATGATGACAGCAGGATTTTGCATCTTTGTCCTGGGCCATCGCTTTGCAGCAACCCGCGGCACTTGGGGCAGATTGAGCTTGGCTCGCTGAATTGTTGGGGTTGCCTTGATCGTTCGCCTGCGCCAAGCACAACATGGCGGAAAATAGGATCATTGCTAATGTTCTAAATTTCATGGATTGCCTCGCTAACGGAATTGTTACGAGAGGAGTCTCGCAGGCCTAAGCACACGCCTCTGTGATTTGCGTCACGGAATCGTGTGACGCTACGCGCCGAGGATCGACTGCAGGGACTGCCGCAGAATCGGCTGCTGAAATATGTAACCGCTGGCAAGAAGCTTTGCTGGCTCTACCCGCTGGCTGGCGAGTAAGAGTTCGTCAGCCATTTCGCCCAGGGCGAGCCTCGCCACAAACGCTGGCATCGGAAAAATCGCAGGGCGTGACAGTACAGAGGCTAGTGTCTTCGTAAACTCCGCGTTCGTGACCGGGTTCGGCGAAACGACGTTTACCGCTCCGAAAACCGAACTATTCTTCAGGACATTCAAAATCGCTCCAATTACATCCTGCAGATCGACCCAACTCCACCATTGCCGACCGCTGCCCACCTTGCCACCTAAGCCTAATCGGAAGGGCAGAAGCATTTTCGCCAAAGCTCCCCCAGCTGAACTCAGTACCACCCCGAAGCGCATTTGCGCGGTTCGAATACCTGTATCGGCTATAGGTTTCGTAGCCGTTTCCCATTCGCGGCAGACCTCAGGCAAGAACCCGGTACCCGGCGGGCTCTGTTCAGTCAAGATTTCGTCTGCCCGGTTGCCGTAGTACCCGATCGCCGACGCGGAAATGAATACGTCCGTACGTTGAGGCGCTTGAGCCAAAGCTTCCGCCAGATTCTTCGTTCCAACGACCCGGCTGTTGCGTATTGCGGCTTTCTTGCTTGCGGTCCACCGGCCCACAATGGTTTCACCCGCCAGATGAACAACTGCGTCGAAGCCCGACACTGTATCGGGGCTGATAGGCTTATCGGGATTCCATGCAATCTGATCTCCCGATGACGTTCCACCTCGGGTCAGGTGCGTCACTTGGTAGCCATTGGCCTGCAGCAGTTTGCAGAGCGCGCCACCAATCAAGCCGGACGAACCACTGACAAGAACCTTTCTCGCTGTGGCACCCATGCCATTTCAATTTAACAGCTTGTAATCGGGTGCGGCAAAGCCGCAATCTGACCGACTGGCCGGGCGGTATAATCGTGGCAAGAAGGCTGCCCGCTCTCAGTCCCGGCAGTTGTCCCGAGCTATAATCCATCATGGCGACGTTGCGCGAACAGATTGCGACCACCGCACTCACGGTGACCAAGTTTCGTGAGCTGTTGCGCACCATGCGGACCAATCGCCCGGGAGATAATCTCGAATTAGTCCGCAAGGCGTACGATTTCTCCCAAACGATTCACGCCGGCCAGACGCGTGCGTCCGGCGAGCCCTACTTAGTTCATCCCCTCAGCGTCGCATTGGTCCTCGCAGAAATGAAGATGGATCCGGTTGCCGTGGCCGCCGGTCTGTTGCACGACTCGGTTGAGGATACTTCGGTGACCATCGTTGACATCCGCAAAGAGTTTGGCGAGCAGGTTGCCCACATTGTGGAAGGCGTTACCAAGATCAGCCAAATCGATTTTGCCAGCCGAGAACAACAGCAGGCTGAAAACCTCCGCAAGATGATGCTGGCGATGGTGGACGACATTCGCGTGATCCTGATCAAGCTCGCAGACCGCTTGCACAACATGCGCACGCTTGAGCATTTGCCGATCGAGCGCCAGCAGAAAATCGCGCAAGAGACGCTGGAGATTTATGGCCCTATTGCCCATCGGCTGGGTATGGGCAAAATTCGCGGAGAACTGGAAGATCTGGGATTCCGTTATACCGATCCGATTACCTTTCAGCAGGTGCACGATGCCGTGGAAGCCCGGAGGAAAACGGGTGAGCAATTTCTCGCTCGGGTAGAAGAATTGCTGCGGGAAAAATTAAAGGAAGCCGGAATCACCGCTCGCGTCGAAAGTCGGATCAAGCGGTTGTACAGCATTCATCGAAAACTCGTGCGTCAGAAGATCAATGTTGAGCAGGTCTATGACCTGTATGCCATGCGGGTGATCACCCACTCGGTGCAGGACTGCTATGCCGTTCTGGGGATTGTGCACAACATTTGGCGGCCGGTTCCGGGGCGAATCAAAGATTTTATTGCCATGCCGCGGCCTAACTTTTACCAGTCGCTGCATACGTCCGTAATCACTGAGGATGGCACGCCCTTTGAATTGCAGATTCGCACCGAAGAAATGCACCGCATGGCGGAGGAGGGCATTGCGGCGCACTGGAAATACAAAGATGGCCCCGTTTCCGCACAGGACGAGCAGCGGTTGGCGTGGCTGCGGCAGGTCGTCGAATGGCAGCGTGACGTTTCCGATCCAAATGAGTTCTTATCCACTCTTAAAATCGACTTGTACCCCGAGGAGGTTTACACCTTCACTCCGAAAGGAAAAGTTGTGGTACTGCCACGCGACTCTACGCCAATCGATTTCGCGTATTCGGTTCACACCGAAGTCGGTCATAGCTGTGTGGGTGCCAAGGTCAACGGCAGGATGGTACCGCTGCGCCATCGGCTGCATAGCGGGGATATTGTTGAGATATTGACGCAGCCTGGGCACAAGCCGAGCCGGGACTGGCTGGCAGTGGTCAAATCATCACGAGCCCGCAACAAAATCAAGCATTGGCTGAATATCCATCAACGCGAACGAGCGATCGAAATCGGCCGAAAGCTGATCGAAAAAGAAGCGCGCAAATATCGAGTGGCGCTGAAGGAAATCAAAGACGAGGAACTGCGCAAGATCGCTTCTGATTATGGCCTGGGCCAAGCGGATGACCTGATGGCCGGGATTGGCTATGGAAAGTATTCCGCCCGCCAGGTGCTCGGGCGATTAACTACCGTAACTGGCCAGCCGGTGGAAGACGGCGAGGATAAATCAAGCGGGCTGGCCAGCGTAGTCCGGCGTGTATTCGGTGGGGACCACCACAATGACGCCATTCGAGTTAAGGGTCAGGGCGATCTTCTGGTTTACCGCGCCCGATGTTGCAACCCGATCCGCGGTGAGTCGGTTGTTGGCTACGTCACCCGGGGAAAGGGCGTTGCCGTCCATGCCATCGATTGTCCAAACGTCGTGAATCTCCTCTATGAACCGGAGCGGAAAATTGATGTGGAATGGGCACGCGACGACACAATCCCGAGCTCTTATCCAGTGAAGATCACGGTGTTTTGTGACGATCGTTTCGGCATGCTCAAGCAGATCACTTCTGTCATTAGCGATACCAAAACTAACATTCGCAATGTCGAGGCACGTACCTACAATGGGCATGGAAATATCGACGTAATTCTGGACATCCTCGATTTGAAGCATCTGGAGAACATCATTAACGGAGTTCGGAAAATTCCCGGTGTGCACGACGTGCAAAGGCTGCAAAAAATCTAAAAAATGCAGAACTATGAAGTCAGAGTGAAGAAGTAACCTTTGAAGGATGTGGGCTATCCACTTCTTGCTTCTGACTTCTAATTTCTAAATTCTAAGCGAGGTTCTCATGCGTGACGTAATCTCAACCAAAGATGCTCCCCAGGCGATTGGGCCATATTCGCAGGCAATTCGGGCAAATGGACTGGTGTTTGTTTCCGGCCAGGTCGCAATCGATCCAGTTACCCAGCAAGTTATCAACGGTGACATCGCTTCACAGACAGACCGTGTGCTCAAGAATCTGGATGGCATTTTAAAGGCCTCCGGAAGCAGCTTCGAGAAGGTCGTCCGCTCGACGGTTTTTCTTAAAGACATGGCAGAGTTCGCTGCCATGAACGAGGTCTACGCCCGCTACTTCAAAACAGACCCTCCGGCCAGATCAACGGTCCAGGCCGCACGTTTACCCAAAGACGTTCTCGTGGAGATTGACGTCATTGCGCTCGCATGAAGCAACTATTTCCTGCCCTCTTTGCTTAAATCAATTACGCGACCGAGACCGAGCCAGCCAAAGCCCCGGCTCACGATACAATGGATAGGAAAAGACCGTAATGCCATTAAATCCAGGTCGCGCCCATGTTTGAAGTCACAGTGGACGATTCGTTTGCCGCCGGACACTACCTGCGGAACTACAAGGGTAAGTGTGAGAATCCGCACGGGCATAATTACAAGGTACGTATCACATTGTGCGGCAAGGAACTGGACAAAGCCGGACTACTGCTGGATTTTAAGGACCTGCGAGACGTTATGAAGAATGTGATCGAACGTCTCGACCATCAAATGATTAACGATTTGGAACCGTTCACCGTCTTGAACCCGTCGGCGGAGAATCTGGCCAAATACTTTTATGACGAAGCGAACCTGCGATTGGAACACGGAACCAAGGGCCGGGTACGGGTGAAAAACGTAACTATCTTCGAGACGGAAACGACAACGGCCACGTACAGTGAATGAGTGAACGTCAGTTCTCCTGGGCCAAATTGTAGTTCTAGAATGCAAGTCAGCGAAATTTACAAGTCGATTCAGGGCGAATCTACGCATGCGGGAATGCCCTGCGTGTTCGTCAGGCTTACGGGATGCAACCTGCGATGCTCGTGGTGCGACAGCGAATACACCTTCAGCGGCGGCCACAAGATGAACTTGGAGGAAGTGATCCAAGAGGTGGAACAGCTAAGCCCAAGTGGCGGACTTGTTGAGATCACCGGCGGAGAACCCATGTTGCAAGAGCGCGAGGTTGTTCCGTTAATGCAGCGTCTCTTGGATGGAGGGTACACCGTTTTGATTGAAACCAGTGGCGAGCGCCCCCTCGAACGGGTTCCCAAAGGCGTTGTGAAGATTGTCGACGTCAAGTGCCCCAACTCCGGGGAGCCCGACACTTTTTGCATAGAGAATCTCGAGAATTTGAATTCTGGTGATGAAGTGAAATTTGTTCTTAGTGATCGCACCGACTATGACTTCGCCCGTGAATTTACGGCCCGGCATCAGATCGCCGCACGTGTGAATGCGGTGCTTTTTTCGCCCGCTTTCAGTAAAGATGCCGGAGGGGAGAGGGACACGTCGCACTGCTTGCTCGATCCGCGCGAACTCGCCGAATGGATGCTAGCAGACAACGTACCTGCCCGGTTGGGGCTTCAGATGCACAAATTCATCTGGGATCCAGCAATGAAGGGAGTCTGAAAGACTCCAAGTTAGAGGTGAGAAGTCGGAGGTATCGCAATTCACGTTTTGCATTTTGACTTCTAATTTCTGCATTCTGTAAACATGGCGCGCTCTTCTGCAACCCGCGTTGTTGTCCTTCTCAGTGGCGGCATGGATTCGTGCGTGTGCGCCGCCTTGGCAGCACGGGATTACGAGGCTGGCGCGGTTCACATCAGCTACGGGCAAAGAACAGAAGATCGTGAGCGGCAATCATTTTTGGGAATCTGCGATAGGCTGGGCATTCACCAGCGTCTTATCGTTCGAAATGAAGCTCTGCGGGAAATCGGTGGATCGGCGCTCACCGACGAGAGCATCCCTGTGCCGGAATCTAATCTCGGACACGGAATCCCAGTGACATATGTGCCATTTCGGAATGCGCATTTCCTGTCTGTCGCCGTCAGTTGGGCAGAGGTTTTGGGAGCGGACAAGGTCTACATCGGTGCCGTAGAACAAGATAGCTCAGGGTATCCGGACTGTCGGCCGGAATACTATCGCGCGTTCAACGAGCTAGTCAGGACCGGCACTCGGGACGGTCAGATTCAAATCGTGACACCCCTGATTGGCTTGCATAAGTCAGAGATTGTGATGCTCGGCCTTGAATTAGGTGCTCCCTTGGATTTAACGTGGTCTTGCTACAGCCGGGATGATCGCGCCTGTGGAGTTTGTGATAGCTGTGTTCTTCGACAGCGCGCTTTTCAGGAGGCCGGTGTCACGGACTCGGTTCCCTATTTGGAAGCGGTTCAGAACGGCTGATAAAGCGCGGATTTCAGTAGGCAGTCGCATCTCGATCGCGGAGTCAAACAATGAGAAAACCTTTGGTCGTAGTCATCTTACTGAGCTTGATTTCTGTACTGCTTGTCGTGCCCACGGTGGTAGCCCAGAATACCGGCACCGTGAAGGGTGTCTGCAAAGATGTTGATGGCAAGCCGATTGCGGACGCGCAAATCGAATGGCTTAACCAGGACAACGGCAGAAAATATGACCTGAAGACCAACAAAAAGGGTGAGTACTTTTCTCTGGGAATCACGCCGGGAAAATACAAGGTCACGCTTTCAAAAGATGGAAAAGAAATCTATCACTTTACCGGTGTGAATGTGGCGCTCGAAGAAACAGACCTCGACTTTGACATGAAGAAAGAGCAAGCGGCAGCAGCCCAGGGTGCAGGTCTGACGCCGGAGCAAATGAAACAGCGGCAAGAGCAGGAAGCCAAGGTTAGCAAGGAAAATCTGACTATTAAGTCGCTGAACGAAAAGCTGGCCGCCGCGAAGCAAGCGGCCGATGCAGGCGATTTCAAAACCGCGGTGAGTACCATGTCCGAAGCCACGCAAACCGACCCGAACCGCGATCTGCTGTGGGCCAAGCTGGGCGATTACAACCTCAGTGCCGCGTCTAAAGAAACAGATAGCGACGCGAAGAAGAAGGATTACACCGATGCGGTTACCGATTACCAAAAAGCTGTCGATTTGAAGCAAAAAGCGTTGGACGCGGACCCAGCGAAGAAAACGCCGGATGCCACCAAAATTCTTGCCCAGTATTACAACAATATGGGTCAGGCGCAGTCAAAATCCGGGCAAGTTGATGACGCCATTAAATCCTACAACCAGGCGGCTCAACTCGACCCTCCGGGAGCCGCGCAATATTACTTCAATGAGGGCGCAGTGATGACGAACAGCGGCAAAGTGGATGACGCGATTGCGGCTTTCGACAAATCCATTGCCGCGGATCCGAACCGCGCCGACGCCTACTATTGGAAAGGCGTTAACATGATTGGCAAGGCTACCCTCAAAGGCGACAAAATGGTGGCACCTGATGGGACAGCCGACGCGTTCAACAAATATCTCGAACTCCAGCCCAACGGACCTTTTGCTGAACCCGCCAAGCAGATGCTGGCCAGCATTGGGGCCTCGGTAGAAACCAGTTTCGGCAAACAGAAGGGGAAACCGGTAAAAAAACAGTAGAAAATACTTTTGGCCAATCAGGAGCGGCTTCGGCCGCTCCTTTTTACTTGATCGCAACCGGCTCCCAACCTATCTCGAGGCAGGTTACTAAGGTTCACTGACGCGGGCCTTCGTTTCGCCTCATACTTTGTGCATCGGATAGAGTAAATAATCACGAATTTTGCGCCATGTTGCCCGATCCGGAATCTATGACGCTCGATAAATCGAGTAATGCCGGCACGTTCGACACCAATGCTTTGCTGACGGCAATGCTGCGGGTCCATGATCAGGTGAGTGATTTCATCTTTTCTCCCGGGCGCGTGCCGCAGATTCAAATTCACGGGGAATTAATTGCAATCCAAGGGTCCGGGGTTCGACCACTTACAGCAGATGACACGCGCCGTATCGCTTCCGACGTGATCGGCGACAACAAACACGCGATCTCGACGCTAAGAGAACAGGGCTCTTGCGACGTATCCTATGGCCTGCCAGGGGTAGCCCGCTTTCGTGTGAATATTTTCATTCAGAGAGGCAGCTGTGCCGTGGTCATCCGGGTAATTCCAACCGATG
>Ga0209579_10000263_pt1 | contig 67805 bp, 62 predicted proteins | sample Coa_R1_2_FD_187152 | JGI IMG/M metagenome (GOLD analysis project Ga0209579, IMG submission 187152) | Surface soil microbial communities from Centralia Pennsylvania, which are recovering from an underground coalmine fire - Coalmine... | ecosystem: Environmental > Terrestrial > Soil >...
CCCTCGGCGCAACCTCAAACCCCAATACCAGCGTCCTTGATGCCACGGAAATCCACGCCCCGGTCAGCGGCATCACGCGACCGAACGCCACCCCGCTGAATGATCCGGGTTAGTCGCTGATGTGAAGGCCTTCGCTTGGCCATGCGGCCCCCGATTAGGGAATTGTGCGCTGGCCGAGCGCCTGCTTGACTACGTCGAGGTATACCTCGGCATCATCGAACTTGTCGTCCGGCGTCCCGCACGCAAGGATTAGATTGGTCTGCGTGTGCTTTGCCACCCCCTGATAGTAGCAGTTACGCAACCGGGTGGTCAGACGCCCCGCGGCTTCGAAGAATTGCTCCTTGGTGAACATAAAATTCCCACCGCGCATTGCGATAGCTCTCTTGTAAAGGGCGGCGCTGTCGTCGACCCACTCATTGATCGGCGTTTCCACGGCATGGGCTGTGCTTACGTACAGGGTAATGCCAATGGCCACAGATAAGAGAGCGCGCTTCATCTTGGTGTCCCTCAAAACCCGGATTATGAGCAGGGCCTCAAATGGAAGCAAATCCTTGAAACCGCCTCGCCCGGCGCAGGCTGTGCACCGCATCGAGCCGCGCCCGCACCAGATCGCGCATCGCCTCATGCCGGGCATCGGGAACCCACACCGCCGTCAGCTCGCCCGCCCGGTGCAGCTTGGCCAGGCTGGCGGCATCCCGCCGGTCGGTCTTGACCCGGTCGCCCGCCCGCTTCGGGATCAGCGACGGGGCGACCGCCGCACACTCATATCCCTGCGTCGACAATCGACGGTAAATCCCATAACCGCACGGTCCCGCCTCGTAGCAAAACCGTAGGATCATGCCGTCGACGCCGAGCTTGCGCAGCAAACGGTCCAGCGCCGTGGCCGTGTTCGCGATCCGGCCATACTCCCGCACCTCGCCCCGCAGGCCGCCCTCCGCACCGCGACGACGATGCTTTCCTTGTGAACATCAAGTCCGATGTAGGTGATACGATCCGCCATGCCCCGTCTCCGATGCATGAGGCTCGGCACCGGCCTATCCGGCGCAACCCTCGTTACCTGCATACTGTGAGACGGGTCGCCCCGTGCTCCGGCGGACATGTGGTCTAGGAGCATGAAGACAGGTTCGAGCCGCCAAGGCCGAACGCCCGTTGTCGGTTTGGCGGTCCAGCGCCGGGCATCACCGATTTACGCGGAGCCGGTGATCGAACAGCGGCTTGACAGGACTATTCGGCGGTCAACTACGGTCGGTGAGCTTGCTCGACACACGCCACCGCGGCTTCACGTGACCCAGAGTCGATCAGTTTCAGCTTCGACGAAGCTTGGCAGAGCGGTCCGGCTGGTCCGGCACATCTGCGAGCTAGCCGGTGCTCGGAGCATCCTCGACGACGCCCGGGTCGGCTTGGCGCGGCACGACGTAATCACCGCGGTTCGCCGACACGATACCCCCGTCATCTTCGACTGGCTGATCGACGCGCTGAGCTATCAGGGCGTGTCGGACAATATCGCCTACAACTACATGGAGCAGCACGGCCGCGTTCGGTGGCACGACATCGCCGATGCGCTGGCCGACCGGCCGAGCTGCCCCAAGCTGGCGTGCTACTGGGCGTTCGAGGAGTGCGGCTATCGAAAAGGGGCGGGTTCGTGCGCCAACCCGGAACATCAGCCCACCTGCCCTCTCCCTCGGCACGATCTGCGCAACGGTCGGCTGAACCAGACGGCGTACAGCCTCTTCCTGTTCATGCGCGACCTGGCGGGCGGCGACATCGTCGGCTGGATCGATCAGCGACTCGCGGCTGTCGAACCTGCCCCGGCAGCCGACCGCCCGGCGCGGCTGCGCCAAGCGCTACTCGAGCCGCTCGGGCACGTGTACGGCGTCTCGAACAAGGTGCTGGCGATGGCGCTGTCCGAGCTGCTGCTCGGCGGCGATGCCAACCGCCCGGTCTGGCTCGAAGCCGGCACCGTGATGATCGCCATCGATACGCTGGTGCACAATTTCCTGCACCGGAGCGGGATCCTGCACGACCTGCACGCCGACCACCCCTATGGCGCTCGCTGTTACGCACCCGGTGGCTGCGCCGCGATCATCGAGCGCGTCGCCGGCAAAATCGATGCGCGCCGCTTCAATCTGAGCTACCCGGCCAGCTTCCCGCGCTTTGTCCAGCACGCGATCTGGCGATTTTGCGCCGAATTAGGGCTCAACCGCTGCAACGGTAATCGTATCGACGACCGTGCGCCATGCGACCAGACCGACTGCCCGGTTTTCGCGAAATGCGGTCGCGTGGCGCTCAAGCCGGCGTAACCGCGCGCATTTACACGCAAAAAGGGAGCGACGTGCCGGATTTACAAAATTATGTTGCGGTTGTGCGATGTTCCTGATATGTTCACGGTGCCGCGCTGTGCGCTTGCCGGTCGCGGCGCTTGCAACCGCTGGCAGGAGGAGCTCTCCACCATGACCGAAAAAGTGCCGATTATCGTGGTGCTTGGCATCGATATCGACGGCAGACCACACGCATCTCGGTTCGACCAACGCGATGCGCGGCTGGTTCGTCGTGCCGCTGAGTTGATGGACTTTCATGTGATCCGCGTCCCCGGTGGGAACGCGGAGCTGCACGGCATCGCCGAGAAACTACCGCTCGGCAAAATCTTCGCCACCGGGCGCGGTTTCGTGCCGTTCGTTGGCCGGCCGGCGTTCGACAAGCTCGCTGCGCTGGTCGAAGGCGGCATTAGCAGCAAGGCACAGCCGGTCGCCGGCGAGCCTCCCGTTTATCCCGCCGCCGCCGTCTTCGCCGCCGAAGCCGTCGACGCCGCCGATGCGCTGTGGTCGAAGGTCGAAATCGGCACCGTGGTGCTTGCCGCGCAGCCGGATGTCTATGGTCCGGGCTGGTGGGAGGGCGTCGTCGTCGGCGTCGATGGGGACGCGCTGACCCTACGCTGGGTCGAAAATTCGACCGAGGAACCCTTTCGCGCTTCACGCCGCGAAGTAGCGCTGCGCCATCCCGGCGCTGACTAACCGAACCGGGGGAGAGCGAACCGCTCTTCGCCACAATGAGCCGCGTATCCGGCTGAAGCCCGCGATACCACGGCTGTGATCGCAACCACCCTTAGCCGGGACTGATTGCACCGGCTTCAGCCGGTTCTGGAAACACCGCAACGAACTTAGTCGGCGCTCACCGCGACGAGCGCCGAGGGGCGTCGTGCGCTTAACCGCGTGCGACGCCCTTGTCATGTCGCGACCAGCATCAGGAGGTCTTATGCAGCCGTTACGCATTCGCATCGACCGGATCGTCGATTTCGGCACCGTCGTCAGCCTGGTCGGCATCGACACCGAGACCGCTAAGCCGGTCACCATCCATGTCGATCACCGGCCATTCGCGGCTTGCTGGCAGGCTTGGCGCGAAGCCGGCTTGCCGCAGCCAATCGAATACGCCGCCGACCGGCTGCTGCTCCATCTCGACATGATGCCGGACGACGATGCCGAAGGGGTCAGGCTCATTGAGCACGACAGCTCGGGCGCGACGACTTCGAGCGACGACCGGCACCCGGTTCTGGAAATCGACCAATGAGCGATCCATCACCAGAGAAGACGGCCGGCATCCGCGAGCTGAACGACCGGCTGCGCTGCAAGGGCATCGGTGGCCGCATTGTCATCACCCGCGGCATCGAAGCGCTTGGCGCGGAGGGCATAGGCCAGGTGCTCACGGCGGTCGCGCAGTTCGACGACTTCAGCGAGGACAACGATCCTTGGGGTGAGCACGACTGTGCCGTGCTGACCGTCAACGAGCACCGGATCATTTTCAAAATCGACTATTTTGATCGCGACCTGCATTGGCATTCGCCGGATGCCAGCGATCCGACGGTCACCCAGCGGGTGCTGACCGTTATGCTCGCCGAAGAATACTGAGCCAGCGTCATGGCAGGCAAACAGGCCAAGGTGCTGACCCGGCAGCAGGTCCGTGCGGCATTGCGCCGGGCGAGGCATGGCCGCTACCCCGAGCGCGACCGGGTCATGGTGCTGTTGTCGGTCAAGGCCGGGCTGCGCGCCGGCGAGATCGCCAAGCTGACCTGGGTGATGCTGCTTGATGCCGATGGTCGGATCGGCCATCGGATCGAGCTGCACGATGCCGCGGCTAAGAAACGCAGCGGTCGAACCATCCCGCTGCACCCGGAGCTGCGCCGCGCCTTGTTGTGCCTGCGGCGACAGACGGGAGCCGACGGCGCGGTGATCCCCTCGGAGCGCGGCGGAACAGAGGGCATGCGTCCCGGCAGCGTCGTCAACTGGTTTCGTCGGCTCTATGCCGACCTCGGGCTCGCCGGCTGCTCGTCGCATTCCGGGCGGCGCACCTTCATCACCAACGCCGCGCGGCTGGTGTTCAAAGCCGGCGGCAGCTTGCGCGACGTGCAGCAGTTGGCCGGCCATCGTTCTATCGAGCAAACGCAGGCTTATATCGATGCCAGCGCGCGGGCGAAGCGACGGCTAATTGCCCTGCTTTAGGCGGCGGCGCTTGCTTACCGTCATGGCCTAGGCGAACGATCATCATTCCAGCGCTTTCCGCAGCGACTTGAGCAACGTGTCATCGCCCCGCATCGCCATCCCCCGCATCCTAACCGAGGCACAGGCGATGGCGGCGGTTCAGGGCGAGCGGGATACCGGGCGGTTTCATCCTTATTACGGGATCGACGGGACCCGCTACGCGGTTCGCCAGCATTCTGTGTCGGTCATTCACGACGCCGACGAGTGCCGCGATGAGACTTTCGTGCAGCTTCACGGGGCCATGTCGTCCGGGTGCCGTGTCCGCTCGACGAAGTCCTGAGTTGGTTCAGTTGATACGCATCCAGCACATCGCGCTGCGCCGCCTTGCGCGGCTCGCGGCTCGGCCGGGGTCGAAGCTGCGGCTCTGCGAAATCGTTGTTCCTATTGGCTGAGCGTGGGCGAGCCGGTGTATGAGGTTGAACCTGACACTCCGGAAGTGGTCAACACCGGCCCCGCCACGGCGGGGCAGCCGCTATTGTCGAAAACCGCCGCCGAAGTGCCTGAGAGTGTGACGCTCGCGCCAATAAGGCGAGTGCATGTCGCGGCGCTGGCCTGGTTGCCGGAATAGGACACGTCCGATGAGGGCGCGTAGATTGCGCCGGAGAACGAAGCGCCGTTGCCTCCGCTGTAAGAAACCGGCGACGGGTCGCCGAACCACAACGCGATGCCGTTGTAGGGCCCGGTAACGGGAGCGGAAATGTTGATCGTGGAATTCGCATTGATGCTGCCGCCACCGAGGATATAAAGGGTGACACCGGTTCCTGCGAGGGTCGAATTTCCTTTCGTCAGCAACCCGCCATTTCCGGTTATGACGATCACCGCCCCGGCGGCAAAGGTGGCGTTCACCGCATTAATGGTCCCAGGACAATACGTGCCGGAAGGGATGTTGGTGGCCGGAGTGGGGAACGCTTTGCAGGGACTGGTGACGGTCGGCGGCGCAAGGTTGGCATAGGGATCAGGGGCCGGCACCGAATTGGTCAGCACCGGGACGTCGATGGTGCCTGCTGGAACATTGGGCTGCGCGAGGAACGCCATCGAGCCGCAGGCATTGGTCAGGCTACAGCCTTGAATCGTCCCATTATTGCTGACGATCGTTGCATCGGTGTTGGAGGCGTTGTTGTAGAGATTGCATTCGTTCAGGCTTAGCGTCGAGCCTCCGGCGGCGGTGACGACCCCTTTGCCGCTGGCGTCAAGCGCCATGACGCATGCGCTGCCGCCGTTGCTGCTGACCGCGAACGCTCCGTTGCCGCAACCGATGCAGGAGCCGACGCCGCTGGCGCTGGCGATCGGGCCTTTCGCCATAAAGATAGCGGTGAAGTACAGTGGTTGCTTCTGTGAAATCGTAATTTTGAGACAGCCGTCATTGGTACAGGAGCCGCCGTTGTTGTAGGCGGCGACGGTAATGGCGGAAGCCTGATAGCCCGAGCGTATGGCAGTCGCCCACGCGGCGTTCTGGGCCGTTGCGCTATCGCCCAAAGCCGTGGTCTCGCGGACATTCCGATAGGCGGTCGCGGCGGCAAGCGCAGCCTGGTCGGCGGCCCCCTGCAAGGTGCGCTGATGCACCTCCCACATGCTAACGTCGACCGCGAGACCGCAAAATCCGAGAAGCACAACAAGCGCCAGCGCGGTCACGATCGCAGCGACGCCGCGCCGATCGGCGGCGAGCCGGGCGAGCACTGGCGAAAATGATTTCGCGTAAAACATGGACATCTCCATGAGAGCTCGAGAAAACTGGGTTATTAAATGAGTTGCGCCTCTTAGGCCGGATATACTACCCGTAAAACGGGTATATCACATAGGTATGCGTCTTTAAGTTTTAAAGGGTTCGATGTCCAAATAGGGCTCGCGCTCGGATCGGAATCGTCAAAGATGAAGCCTGCTGGCCGAGAAACTCGCCGAGGTTTGCGCCTCGACCGATGTTTGGCCTGACCGCCGTAGTTGGGCAGTCGATCGGTCAGGGTCAATATTTCTCCGGTGACCACCGGCTCACCGATCGGCCGACGGTGCTGGGCTTTTTGCTGATCGGCCTTGTAACCGCAGAGATTGACTGGCCGATTACGCCCGAAGAGGTGTACGCGCCCGCTCGCGTGGATCGACAACAAGGGTAGCAAGTTTTTTAAGCGCCGGCCTATAGCCGCAGAAAATCGAATACAGGGGCGTCTCGAAAAGCGCGATGATGGCAGTGCGTTCGGGATTGAAATCGGCGACCTCGTAGCAGGCGACCGCGACCATTAAACCCGACACCAGGCACGGTCGCAAAGTGATGACCAAGTTTCGATTGATCGCTCGAATGTGAATATATCCTAGCCTCTGAATCGCGAGCGAGACATGGCACTCTCGGGCTGCCCCTGACAAACAACCGGCAAGGTCGATCAAAACTTCCACGCGCATCCCATAGCTCGCTTCTGAGGCGAGGGTCGCTGATCTCCGCGTGTGCTCCCGGAAAGAATCCGGAAAGAACCCGGAAAATACGCTAGTTAAGTATGTTAGTCGCATTATAATGAGTTAACGCTGACATATGTGCCGCTGAACCTGGAGCACAATCGAGGATCGCCCCCACCGGGAGGAAGCCTGGCATGAACAACGTCACACCATTCACAGCAAAGAGGGCAGGTGGTGGCCGTGCAGGGTCTCCATCACAGAGAATCGTGCGAGTGCATCTCCTCGGGACGATGCGGGCCGTAGGCCCGAGCGGTGAGGACATCCTTCCGCGAGCGGAAAGGACCCAGGCGGTGCTCGGTTATTTGTGTTTGGCGCGAGGCAATCGCATCTCGCGCAGTCGGCTCGCAGGAATGATTTGGGATCGGGTCGGGGAAATCCAGGCAAGAGATAGCCTTCGCCACGCCCTTAACGAGCTGGAGCGGATCGGGTTTTGGCGGCTCGAAACACGTCGTGAGACGGTTCATCTCGATGTCACATCCTGTTGGATAGACGCCTTCGAAAGCCCAGAAGAACCGGACCTGCTTCTAGATGGCCTGGTCGGCATATCGCCGACCTTCGATCAGTGGTTGCTCGGCGAGCGAGCGCGATTCGAAACCCATTGGCAATCCGTCCTTGAGGCGAATCTCAACGATCTCGTTGTTACTGGGGCGGCGTCCGATCTCCGCGCAGCTGCAGCCCGACAGCTCCTCAACTTCGTCCCGACACATGAGACTGCTGTTCGCTGTCTGATGACGGCCTTCGCTGACATGGATGATCGCGCACAAGCGGTCCGCGAGTTCGAACGGTTCCGCCAGCTTCTGGACACCAACCTCGGAATGTTGCCATCGGAGAAGACGATCGCGCTACATTCGGCAATCCGGGTGGCATCGCGAACACGGCCGACAGGGCCAACCCGGGCGCGGCCCGGCAACGACGGTGCGGATGGACTTGCCTCCTCGCACGCTGATCTCGTTCCGGCGTTGAAAACTGGCACAGCGGCAGATTGGCCACGAGAGCAATCGATCGCTGTGCTCCCGTTTAAAGACCTATCGCCGGAGACGGATCGGAGTTACGTAGCGGACGGGCTTGCGGAAGACCTCATAGAGGGCCTTTCCCGCCTACCCAACCTATTCGTCATCTCGCGTCTCTCTGCGGCCGTGTTTAGAAATCAGGACCGACCACCACGGGAGATCGGCGAGGCGCTGGGGGCTCGCTACCTCCTCTCCGGAACAATTCGATCCAGCACCAACCGGCTGCGCCTTAGTGTCGAACTCACCGATACTAATTCTAACGTGCCCCTATGGAATTCCCGTTATGACGAAAAATTCTCAGATTTTCTTGTGGTACAGGACCTGTTGAGCCAAGCCGTCATTCAATCTATCGCGCCCCGTGTTCGTACTGCCGGTTTACGACATATCCAGAGCAAACGACCCGAAGAATATAGTGCGCAAGACTTCTTGCTCCGTGCCCAGGACAACATGCATAGCCCGGATCGTGCAGTATTCGATAGATCGGGGGAGCTGTTTCGCCAGGCGATAAACCGCGATCCCCACTACGCTACGGCCCTTGCGTGGCTGGCCTATTGGCACGTGATGCGGGTCGGACAGGGATGGTCCACGGATCGAGACGCCGATTCACAATTGGCGGAGCGCCTCGCAGTGCGTGCGATCGAATGCGACCGATTTGAACCGTTGGCCTATGCCATTCGCGGACATGCTGCCGCCTACCTGCACAGGAATTTTGATCTGGCCTTCGAATGCTTTGAAGGAGCGATTGAGATAAACCCCAATTGCCCGAGGGCGTGGCTATGGAACGCCAGCGCCCGTGCCTGGACCGGAGACGGTCCTCGTGCGGTCGAGAACATTACGCGGGCGATGGCTTTATCGCCGTACGATCCGCTGGTTTGCGCCTATAGCGGCAGCGCAAGTACCGCGTATCTCGCTGATCAGCAATACCTACGCTCGGTCGAATTCGGACTCCGTTGTATTCGGGAAAACAAAGCTTATTCGGCAGCCTACAAGACCATGATCCCGGCACTGGTGATGGCCGGATATGAAGATGAAGCGCGGGCTCAGCTTAAACATCTCCTTCGATTGGAGCCCGACTTCACCGTTGAAACATTCCGACACCGATTTCCCGGCGGCGACAGGCCCATTGGGGAAATCTGCTGCGACGGGTTGGCGAGAGCGGGAGCGCCACGTTCCGCGTAAGCGGGCGGCCAAAATTTTCCGGCGTTTTTCCCTTTGGTTTCCGCATACATCGCCACTGACTCCGCCAGCCTGCTCTGCGGCACGGGCAATCAACCCCCCGGCCGTCGAGGAGAACAGCAATGGCGTCGAGCAAGCAAAACACCACCACCGAATTTCCTCCGCTGCAGCGACCCGATCAGCCGATCGCGAAGCCCGGCCCGGTCCGGCTCGGCGACAGCGCCATTTCGGCTCAGTTTCCACCGCTGCGGCGGCCGGACGAGCGGGTTGCCGACGCAGGTCCGGTAAGACTCGGCGACAGCGCCATTTCGGCGTGGTTTCCAGCACGAAAGTAGCGAACGAAATTCACGGACAGATCGATCTGGAGTGCCCGGGATGGTTGAATCAGCAGAACCGGTAATCTGCCAGTTTTACCGGCTCATCCCGGGCGCGCCAGGACCGCAGCGCGCTGATCGCTCGGCCGACGGAACGCTTCCGGTGATCGCCTATCGCTATTGCGAGCCTATCGCCAGCGCGTCTGGTTTCGGGTGGTATCTTTTCCCACCGTTGAACTTTAGCCTTGTTTGGGACGGGACCGAGATCGGCTGGACCTACGAGGGCGCTGAGGGGTGGTATCCCCTCCGCACTGCTCCCTATCCGGACTTTCTTGAAACCTTCGCGCAGCTCGCACCTGCGGGTCTCAGTGAACTCGCACCGACGTTTCTGGCGCAAGGGAGGCTCCCCGGCGTGGTGCAAATCTGGAGTGGCTATCTGGCGCAAACGGCCCCCGGTTGGGCGTTGTTGTCACGCGGAGTGGCAAACCTGGCGAAGACGCAGCCTTATGACAACCACGAAGGGATTGTCGAACCGCCACCCCACCAGGATCGTGGAGAGACGGTGCCCTACGTGAACTATGAAGGGATTGTCGAGACAGATACCTGGTTCGGTCCACTTTTCACCAATATCCGGCTGACGCGGATCAATTCACCGGTGAATTTTCACGTCCACCAACCGCTCTTCCAGGTGCAGCCGCTACTGCGGCAGTGCTACCGCGACCCGGTCTTCAAAGTGCTGGAGGCCGCCGATCTGAGACCGGACGATTGGAGACGTTTTGAGGCGACGATGAGGCCGAACGCGGATCACATGCGGGCACCTGGCCATTACGCTGTCGATACCCGCAAGCGGCTGCGCGGCGGGGACAGGGCACGATGAACGCGGCGCATCTCACGACCAGACTCATGATCGGCCAAGGAGTGCTGTTCGCGGCCGAAACGATGATCATCCACCATATCGGCTCCAGCGTGCCGGTGATGGAACTCGCGCTGATCCGCAGCGTCTCCGGTATAATTCTTGCGATTACTGTCGCCCGCAATATCGGATTCGCGGTGGTCCATACCTGCCAATTACCGCTGCAACTACTTCGTGGCGTGGCGTCGCTCATTTACTCGTGGGTAATGATTTATTCCTTCGGTCATCTCACCTTTGCTGACGCGACGGCAATTTCCTATACGCAGGCAGCGTACATCGCCGTGTTTGCAGTTTTGCTTTTAGGCGAAACTGTCAGCCGGTCGCAATGGTACGCTGCCGCTCTGGGGATTCTTGGCGCGCTCCTGATTGCCAAACCGGCCTTTGCCAATTGGAATAGCGGCTATCTGATTGCGGTATTTGGCACCAGTTTGAATGGGCTCTCCTTCGTACTGAACCGCTATTTGATGCGCGGAGACAGCGAGGCGACCACGATGTTCTATGCCAATCTCGTTCCGGTGTTGGGCAATGTACCGATTCTGTGGATGTCAGGACTGCCCTCGTCTGACAGTTTGTTATGGCTGCCTAGTCTGTTTCTCCTAGGTCCGATGGGAGTTTATCTAGGAATTGTCGCCGTCAAACATGCGAACGCCAGTATCCTCGGTCCTTATACCCTGCTCCGTCTGGTGATCGCGCTTATAGGAGGCATGATGATCTTCCGCGAGGTGCCGGATATCTCCAGTTGCTCAGGAGCGGCCCTGATCCTTGCGAGTTGCATGTCCTCATCGTGGATCGGCCGCAAACGGGACGCTGCCCCCTCCTAAGACGATTTCGCGGTTCGCCAGAGTCAAGATGTTGATCGCGATGGTTGTGAGAATATAGCTGGCAGCTAGCGAATCGAGCGGCAGATTCGCTCAAAAGGGATGATGATCCTCTGCGATGGATCTAATGGGCAGGCCCCCCAATTGCGACAAGCTGCCTTTAAGCACGTCAACAGCCTTGCCATGCTTCAAGGCGGGTCCTCAGTTCCGCCGATCTCGGCGGCGGGTTCCGGCTTCAGGGCCCCGTCGAAGAACACGATATCGCCGGGACGCAGCCGCTCGAAAACGCCGAGATCGCACGTCTCGAGACCTTCCCGCATGACCTCGTCGCAGATCGTCGCGTCGATCGCCGCCCGCGGCTCCGGGTCGATCGACACGATGCGGCTCCCCAAGCTGTGGTCGCGCACCGCCTTTGCGGCAAAGGAGGTGCTGATCCCCTAGCCGATCTTGAATTGTCCGCGAGTATCTTGAGTTCGGATGGCATCGAGCGATCTTTTTTCCGCAATGGCTCGGTGGTTTCGGAGGAGAGGCTACCATACGTCCTGCATCCGCATCTCTCGGGGCGGTTGGCGAGGCGCAATCGATGCCGCGAAGATTTCTCAGTCAAAAACATATACGCTATCCACTCGGCATCCCACTTCGTTCATTTGCCGCGCCATCCCGCGCGTTCATCCTCCCTCAACGAGCGGCTCGGGCAGTTCGTATTGCTGCGGAAAATCCTTAACTAGCTCGCGTAACCGATCAATATCGAGGATGCTGACGAGGTGGCGGTCAACGAGGGCCAGCCCCTCCTGACGCAACCGCCGCAAAGTTCGATTGAGGTGCACTTGGGTCAGTCCGAGATGATCGGCGATCTGTTCCTGCGTGAGCGGCAGGTTGAAGGTCGCCTCACCGTTCACCAAGCGGCGACGGCGCAGCCGATCGTAGATGTCCAATAGAAAAAGGGAAACGCGCGCTTGAGCGTCGAGTCGGCTGATGCTAATGGCCATCCGGCTGATGCGCCAGCTTGTCTCGGCAAGCAGCGCGCATATCCACAAAGCTACTCGATGGTTTGCCATTAGTTCGCGGATTTCACTGACGCTGAGCACGTGATATTGAACTCTGCTCGCGGCGGCAACGTCATCGACCGGGTGCCGCATCACCGCTCGGTCGAGCCCCACGATGTCGCCTGCAATCAGTATGTCGAGGATTGCACGTCGGCCCTCCGCCAACGCAAAGGACCGAAACGCGAAACCGCTGCGGATCAGCACGACCCCCAACTCGTGTCGGTCATTTTCGATCAGCGGCATATCGCGGAAGGCAACGCGGTCTGGACGGTCCAGAAATACACGGCGCAGGTAGCGGCCGCCTTCGAGCAAATCCCCCATCAAGGTTGCAAGGCTCTCTCGGGCGTTTGCACCGTCGGGCGGAAGGACGGTCATCATCAGCGTGCTCGCCTCGCGTTCAGCGCGTAGTGAGGATCCGGTCGAATCGTCGTCCCATTACCGCCGGACAGGTGCCGGTCGCTTGTATTGCATGACCTCGCTTTTTCGAAAAGCAAATCCACGGCGCAGCAGAACAATGTGCCGAACCGCAATTTGCTCGATCGCGAGTCGCATCACGCTCGCGTCATTGCGGCCAGCTTCGGTCATTCCTGGCCGTAGCCAAAGCAATCGGGACCGATTCGAGTCGGTCGCGCTGCGGCGGCTGGGGGCCGGCCCGTCGAGGATTGCGCCAAAGTGAATGACAAGGGCTATGATCTCGATAGACAATGGGTTGGTGCGCGGCTGCGTCGAATGGAGCGCTGTGGGATTAAGGGACCAGTATTTGGAGGGGCTCGGGCGACCCCAATCGACCGTTGCTCCGCGCTCTCAAAGGCGCGATTCTCGCACCAGAAAACCGGAAATCTGGCGAATGTCGATTAAGATAGGATGGACCGGGAGCGGGCTTTGACTGAGAGCATCATCTCAAACTCGATGCTGTATACGAACAACGGCTCTGACGCTATCATTGTATGGTTTGGCGGAATGCACGAACCTTTTCTGAACCCTGTCTTTTTGAAAACGTACCCGAACGCTGTATTTGATGGACTATTTCTGACAGATGCCCGATCTGATTGGTATATGGCTGGGTTCAACGGCATCGCCGAAGATTTCGCATCGTCCGTCGAGTGGCTTCAGAAGTTTATCCACGATCACCGATATCGACGGATTTTCCTTTGCGGCCAAAGCTCCGGGGCCTACGCAGCGCTCAGAGTAGCGCGCCACATTCGGCCAACCGCCGTCATCGCGTTTGCTCCTCAGACGCGCAACCTTGTTAACAAAAGGGGGAAAATGCAACCGTGGGTAAACGTTGAGGACTTGACACTTTTGTATTCTGATTGGGGAAATGATTTCCCTATCCACATACACCTTTCTCGCTCAGAAGCTGCGCATAGGGAAAGATTTTTCTGGGATGATTGGAATCAGATTGAATTTTTTCTGATGACGGACAACGTAACCATAATTAGGCATCCGTTTGATTATCATGCTGTTGGCATACGCCTTCATGAGAAGAAGATTTTTTACAAGACACTATTGCTGACCTCGATGCTGTATTGTGATTAGATGTGTATACCTTTCACAAGCACCGATGCGCGGCCTCTCACCCTGTTGCCGCGCCGCAGGACAACCCGCTGGCAATCCGCTCCCCTTGAGTGGCCACTCCTCGCCCTTCGTTATAGATACGTAAAGGGAGATCCGGTTCGAGCTATTCGTCGAGCGCAAGCTGCGCCGTTGCCAGTGCTGCTTTCGTGAACAGGAACCCACTCGGGCTCCGCGATCTTCCACCTGTTGAGGCCCATAATCATACGGCGCTCCTCGCTGCAACCTCTTTCGCGAGTTAGACCCAGCCCAATTTGAGAATTATCACCTGTAGCCGCTATTATGTCAAAGTGATAATTCCCCCCAATTTGGTGTCAGATGGGTGGAATTCGGTTGACCAGCAGGCGCTTCAACGGCCAAGTTGTGCCGGCGCTACGCAATCGATTGTGGAGAATCTAAGGTTTTGCCTAGGCTCGGATTCGATGGCTTCTTGCCTGCGCGGAGTGCTATTCGTTCGGGACACCCGGAAAGGGAGAACCTTGCGCCGTATTTACACGGCTGCGATGAACCGGCGGTTTAAATTGCAAGCAATGCTTCTTAGCTGTTCAGAGATGAAAACGATGAGATCATCAGGGGATAGTCACAGCTCATTATATCAAAAGCTCCACGATATTGATTTTCCGATATTTATCGGAAGCGACGGCAGACCAGCTCTCGTGCTTGGCGAGAAACCGGACTACCCAAAGCTGATCATCGTGAGCGTTCCGCGCAGCGGGACGCATTTCACGGCGCGACTTGCGGCAGCTTTGGGATTCGTTTTCGCTGGACTCCATCTCTCGCCTGATGGAACCGCCGGTAGCCTACAAGACCGCCGCTTCATGCGCCCAGCGGGCGAAGATTTCGACATCTGGAAGACCTACGAGATGGGTTTGTCGGATGTGTTACTGATGTTGCGTCCAGGCCAATTTGTCCAGGGCCACATTCCGTTCAGTTCGGATATGGTTTCGGTATTGCGCGGAACCAAGCTGATCTATCCTGTGCGGAATCTCAGGAACGTCGTGATCTCAGGGATGCGATTTATTGCTGACCTTCACAAGCGTGGAACCAAATTTGCCGCGCATCTGGACCAAAGTTGGTGTGATACAACAGACGGACCGGAGAAGGTCATTAGATATTTAAAAAGCTTCGGCGAAGGTCTGCCGAAGCTAATTGAAAAAATATCTCCATGGCGGAACCTTCCCGAGACTTTTGAGTTCGATTTTGACCGAATCGGTACGACTCGCGAGCGGATTGACGACAGCACCGACCATCTCGCCGCTTTAGCTAATTTCCTCGAAATCGAAACGTCGGACGAGAAAATTACGAAGATTTTAGCCCTCGTCTTCGAACAGGGAAGCGCAACTTGGACAGGACAATTAAGCGATTACCGACAATATTGGAGTGAGTCCGTGGAGGAGGCCTTCCAATCACTCGGTCTTGGAGACTATTCGATCACGTCCGCTCCGATGTCGGTCACAGCCGAAGTCGAAGCACAGGTGAATGCAGGCGAGTCTCCATCGGGAAACCGGCCGAGGGTGTCGGAAGAGCCAGGCCCCGCTATTTTGCAGCCGGCGGGGCTGAGCCCAGCGGCCGCGTCAAGCGAAAGCTCGGCAAGTGCGCTACGACCGCTTGGATTTCGGCTGATCGAATCCCACAAGAGCGTAGACCCACCGCCGGGTCGGCGTTCCACGGCATTCCCACCTGGCGGAGGTCGTTATCTCCTAGACCTCGTTCCCGGCGCGTCCGCTGCGTTTGGCTTGCGCCGGCTCAGCCAGCCCAATGACGGGCCAATAATTCGGCTCCGCGGCTCGACCAGCCGTGAGGGGGTGGAGTTCGGGACCGTTCAGGATGGCGCGCTCAACGTCCGGGCAATTGCCGAAGCGTTCTGCGACTCCAGCGCGACTTGCGTGGAGTGGATCGACCAGTCGCAATATAGCAATAGCGCGACCGCCGGGATGACAGGCCCAATGTACGTTTGCCCGTCGATCCACACCGGGCCAATGATGAGGTTCGGCCCGCTTGTGCTCCTGCGGTCTCTGGTCTCACTTGAGGGGCTTACCGGCTTTTCGATTTTTGCTTTTTTTCGGGCAGCAAGCATAGCAAATGCGACGAGCATAGCACGTTGGCAGAAAGCTGGTGCTTTTGTCGTATTCCCATACCACACCGGGGATGTGATAGTTGGCATCGATGGTGGTGTCGCGGGAGGGGTGCCGCTCGGGATCGTCCCCGGCGAATTCAGCGTGCATGGGGTAGTTTGGAAGCGGGGGGCAACGGATGGATTCGCAACGTATCGGAACGGCTCCATCGTAGCCCAGAGAAGGGCCGCTAATACCCCGATCGGAGTCGGCGGCGAACCGCTGTTTGTCGGGTCTTACGACGGGCAAAGAGAACCTTTCGCCGGTGATCTCGTCGAGTTGATTATCTGGCCGCGCGCCCTGGCCGACGATGAGGTTCGGGTGGTGTCGGAGAACATGCGGCAGGCTTTCGCGCTCCCATGAACTGGTATACCCTCATCGCCGGTGAGGTCGTGGCGGGCAGTGCGCCGAGCACATGATACACGCGGTGCAAGTCCTGAAGGTGGTCTCGCTCGCGGACTCCAACCCGTTCAGGGTGCTGATGCTGAAGACCCTCGGGGAGATGCTGACACGCTATCCGCCGCCCTTGCAGTTCAAGCATGTCTGCGCGCCGCCGCCGTCGATTTTGCTGTTCGACCTGGGATGCTGTCGCGCTGGGCAGGCCTCTGCCTCTTTCTCGAAGACGGCCGAGTTGAAATCGACAACAACGCGGTGGAGCGGGCCACCCGCCCGCTGGCTCTTAATCGCAAGAACGCACTATTCGCCGGCTCGGACGGCGGTGCCGAGCATTGGGCGGTGATCGCTTCGCTGATCGAAACGTGCAAGCTCCTCGGCGTCGAACCGCACGCCTACCTCACCGAAATCATTACCCGCATCGTCAACGGCCATCCCCAGAGCCGCCTCGACGATCTCCTGTCTTGAACCTATCCCACGATGCCACAGCTCAAGGCCGTGGCCTGAGAACGACGCTTACGCATCACTGCACGCTCACGGCGCTCGTGTTTCCATTGCAAAAGTCGAGCCGACAGGGGACCTCATCGACATAGGCGCGGGGGATGGCAGAGTTGCCTGGAAGGCGTCCTATGGTCGTGGCGACTTCTGAGCACCCGTAGGTTCGAAGCGGAACAGGCGCGTTTCGCCGAGCTTCATCGGAAACGTGAAGCGGCGAACTGCACGAGCAACGAGCGCTCCCGTCAGTTGGTCGAAAAGGTTGGCCGAGATGGGTAGCGTAATTGTGTGGAGGCCCGCCCGCGCGGCGGTAATGGCGAGGAAGCTCTCATTAGCCTCGAGCACGTCGTTGGCTCCATCATAGATGTGCACGCCGGCATAGCGCGCGATGGCGCGATACCATTCGGGTGGCAATGCGGGCGTAATCGCCCAGACCGAGGTCCAGCCCGGCTCGGCCTTTATCGCCAGGCTGACATCACTGGTGCCAGGGTAGACCCCGAGGACTGTGGCCTGCGGGTCAGCCCCGCGGAAGGTTTCGCAGCAGCCGGCGACGAAGCGCGGCCGAGCTGCTCCCGTGCCGGTCGCGGTGAGCTCGTTGGCAAGCGGATGATTGGCAGCGACGAGCGAGATGCCCGGCGCTCTAATGATCTCGTGGCGCGAGTCGTCTATCGCGATCGCAGTGACCGCTCCAATGTGCCGGATCCCATTCCCTTCGAGCCGACCGGCCGCATACGAGAACATCACAGTGCGGTCGCCGGTCGCGACCCTCGACTCAATCATATGGCGCTCAGCGGCGCTCAGGTCGAAAGCGTTGAGGAAAATGACTAGCCGGTATGGGGTCAAGTCCACCTTGCCCAAATCCTCAAGCAGAACATGATCGTACGGGGTGCCCATCCGATGCAGGGCATAGCGCGGCGTCGACAGCGAGTGGCCGAGCAGGTCGAGGGTGTCCTGTGATCCGCGGCTGCCCCGGCTCAAAACCGCATCGTTCGAGTTCTCTGACGATACCACGAGGATCTGGGCGATGCTGCGCCGCGGGTAGCTGGCAGCTGCTTGCATCGCAGCGTTGAGTTGCGAGAGAGCCGACAGCAGCATCGGGTCCTGATACTCACCGGCAGTGAGGCTCGCGTAGTTGAAGGCGACGCCGTGGGTGAGAGCGAAACCGGCGAAGCGCGCAAGTGTCCATGCGTTCTGCTCGCCGGTGTAGCCGGGTGGTATGTCAAGATACCGCGCGACGACCGCCATACGGGTGGGCTGACAATTGACGCGCCACACCTCGGCGAGGTGAGTATTACCGCCATCGCCCGCGCGCCGATACACGTCGCATTGACGGTCCCGTAGCCCGCTCGTCAATATCGTGCCGGCATCGTTGTCACTCATCACCAGTTTGGCCGCTAGCTGCACCGAGCGATAGGGCGATCGCTCGAGGTCCGCGCCCTGCAAGCCGTAGCGCTTGAAGTAGCTCGGCTCAACGAGGATGCCGTCAATGTCTGGTGATCTCAACAAATAGCTAAGTGCGTTGTGGCCATAGCCAGGGATTCCCTGAAACTCGTTCATATAGCCATAAAGAGGAAGGACAAGCCGGTTCCCCATCGGTGACTGCTTGATGTCGCTCGCAAAGGAGAGGATCGTATCAACAGTCAGCCAGTTGAAGAAACGCAGGAAGTCGCGGACCGCCGGGGCGCGAAGGCGAAAGGTGCCAACCTCCAGGTTGTCGATGTGCTGTTGCAGCTCGGTCGGGGTTGGAGGCTCGACCGCGTCAAAGCTCGCTATGCGCTGCGACCAAGCACGTGACAGCGTCTCTACCGTTCCGTAGCGGGTGACGAGCCAGCGCCGGAACGCCTCTTTGGTCGGCTCGCTGTAAATGTACGGCGGCCGTTCCCGGTACTCGTCGAAGCCCGGGATCATCGGGTACCACTCCTGCGATCGCCACCCGGTCAATACGAACCCACCAATTCGGTCTGATAGTACACCGATGCGGCGGCCATCGGCATCGATCCGCGGTGTCATTACTAGGTGGTCGATCACTCGGCGAATACCGTCTTTGACGGCAGCGCGCCATTCTGTCGAGGCAAGGCTGGGGAAACCGGGATTGCGAGCCTCATGCAGATCGTACGTGCTGTCCCCGGTGAAATTGCGCTCCAAAGTAACGGGATGGCTCTCGATCCACCAGCGCGGCGCGCCGCCGACGTAAAGACGGAGGAACAGGATAGCATCCGGCCGCGCGTCCAGGGCGATGCTTATTCGCTTGTCGAGGTCCGAAAAATCCCACGCCCCCGACTGCCTTTCAAGATCAATCGAAGTAGCATCTCCGCCAAGGGCGTTCCCATCAACGTGGAACAGGCGCACACCCGTCGCCGCTATCTGGCGATAGTCAATTACGGTAGGCCTCCGTTCATAAAACCCAGGCGTAAGCATGGGCTTGCCATCGACTGTGAGAGTCGTTACTCCGCCGATGTTTCCAAGACTTACATCAGGGCCAGGTACAGGCACAGTCTTCGACGTACTAGCCTGGGATCCAACTGTGTGCGCCGTTACGATCGCGAATAGTGCGAGAATCGGCAACATTCCTACCGCAGGACGCCTTTCGGAAGCGGCGGCATGCGCTCGTAGGCGCGACAGGCGTCGGCGCAGGGTGAATGTCCGTGAAGTGCTGAAAGCCATCTTCTATGTGCTGTCAACCTGCCAGTGGCAAACGTTGCCGAAGACCCAATCTCGGACTTCGATCACTTGCGTGCCGGGCACTTCGCGACTGATCCAGGCTAACCCTCTAGCATAGGCCGCTAATATGGCCATCGGCGAGCGGCGCCCAATCTCTCTTCCCAAACCAAAGTACGGTGAGGAAGTTGCCCGCGCCAAAGCGCTGACGGGACGGCCAGATATTCACCGTCGGCGCGCCTTAAAGCGCGTTCGTAAGGCACCACTTCTCGGGCCCATTGGAGCGCCCCTATATCGGTTCGATGCGTCGTGCACAGCGATGTGATCTCGTACATGACGAAGTGCTCGTCGAAGATACGGGGCTCGGAATAAACCAAGGTGTATTCGTTGAATGCCTCATCCATGGCGTCAGGCCTTTCATGGTGACTTGTGGTGCCAGAGCGCTTCAAAGGCAGCAGCTTACCGCCCTTGCCACCGCGACCGCGATAGGACAATCGATCTGCTCCCCGAGCATATGCTGCGGAATTCCGTGATCGTGGTCACAATAATCATTTCCTGATGATCTTGAGATTTTGATCATCAGTCAAGTCCCGGCTACGAACCTCACGCTCACCGCTAAACCACATGTCCGCCTGAGCCGGCGAGGCCGGTGCAGGGCCTCATGCATAGGAGACTGGTCAATGGCGGATCGTATCACCTACGTTGGACTTGATGTTCACAAGGAAAGCATTGTCGTTGCCATGGCGTTAGGTGGCCTGCGGGGCGAGATGCGGGAGTACGGCCGGATCGCGAACACGGCGGCGGTTATCCGCGCAATCGGTGAAATTTATCGTTCAAGCGGTCTCTAGCCGGGATAATTCACCGGATCGCGTAAAAGGTTGGCGGGAGCGGTGTAAGCCGTTGGATTCGTGTATGATTTGGTTGCTGAAACCGGATCAACCGAAGGCAACGGAGTTCGCGCCCGCCATGGACCAAGGTACTGGGATTCTGCCGGGTTTGCCACCGGTCGCGGGCAAGCCGGTACACTTGAGCTTCGATGGCGGCCGGCTGACCTCGGATGCGGGGATTTTGCTGCTGGCGGCGGTCGAGCAACGGCTGGGGATTGCCGACCGGCTGGCGGCTTGCATCGAGGACCGCCGGGACCCGGAACGGGTGCTGCACGGGCTTGCCGAGATGATCCGCTTTCGCGCCTTGCTGGTTGCGGCTGGCTATCCCGACGGCAACGACTGTGACGTGCTGCGCTCCGACCCGGCCTTCAAGATGGCGGTCGGGCGGTTGCCGGAAAGCGGTGCCGATCTGTGCTCGCAACCAACCATCAGCCGGCTGGAAAACCTGCCCGGCGCGACCGCGCTCAAACGGATGATGGCGGCGATGGTCGAGTTTCGTGTTCCCGCAATTGCGCGGGCTGGGCCGCTCGGCGATGGCCACATTCTACGGCATCGCGTCGCTACACGAGGCGCGCGCCTATCTCGCCCATACGGTATTGGCCCCGAGACTCCAACACTGTACCCAGATCGTTCTCAAACTCGAAAGAGCATCGCTGCATGAGATATTTGGCCCGCCGGATGATATGAAGTTCCAATCATGCGTGACGTTGTTCGCCGTGGCGGCGGCCGATCCGCCAAGCGTGTTCTACAAAGCGCTCGACCGCTGGTGCAACGCCGCGATGGATCAAGAGACGCTGAAGCTCCTTAGCGGCGGATGGTCGAACCTGATTTCCTCGGAGAGCCCGACGTGCCGACGAGCCAACCGATATTTACGACGGAGCGTGCGGCGGGCAGGTAGCCGACGAGGACCCACCGTCATCTTCTCGGGCCGTCATGAAAGCCTCTTTCCAAACGCCTCAGACGCAGCTACAAGCGTTTCGCAATCAATGGAGGGTCAACAATGGATAGTACCATCCTTGCGGAAACGCAGGCGTTTATCACCAAGCAGCGCGAAGCGCTGCTGCAACAGCGAGAAGGGATTTTCAACCAACAGCAGGAACTGCAGCGGCAGCTCAACGAAGTAAACGACATGCTGAGCAAGTTCGACGCTTTCGAGGGCAAGGCTGCCCCGTCCCGCCAGCAAACTCGTGCTCGGCGCAGTCCGGGAAGTCGGCGTGGCTCCAAGCGCGATGAGCTGCTGAAAGTTATCCGCGAGGGCAACGGCCTGACGCGCGGCCAGATCCTCGACAAGATGGGGTTGAAGGGCAACAAGTCCGGCGAGATGTCGGTATCAAACTCCCTCACCGCGCTGACTAAGTCACAGCAGGTTACCCGGCGAGACGGCAAGTACGTCACGTCGTGAGGCGACAGGCGTCGATTCAACAGCTACGGGCGATGCGCGCAAGCCATCTGGTCTGCATACTCTCATCGCGCTTGCCGGAGCTTGATGCTTCGATCATCCTCGTGCGCCGGGACTTGCGTAACGAGAGCTGGGCGAGCCCCGACCAGCGCCCACTGAGTACAAAAGTGGCATTTTGTACTCAGTCCGGGACGGCATAGAAATTATCCAGATGGCGGCGGCCCAGGAGGCTCCCTGGACGAAAGCCTATCGGCTGGGAGCCCCGTCCCCAAAAAATCTGCGGTCGCAGCAGTCGGCACCTTATAGTGTTGGCGCTCCGAGCAGCCCGCCGCCGAGGCAGTCAGGCTGAGCTGCGTTCAGTCATCGCTGCGGTAGCCGAAATTTCGTGGATTGTTGAAGAACCGTTCGCAAACCGCTTTGGTGAGACGCATGTGTTCGTTGCCAAACACGAGGATTTTTAGTTCTCTGATAATTCTCTTCCCTCCTCGCTTATCATATCGTCGGAGGCGTGGGTACGAGAGGTCGAGAAAATCGCGACGGTCGAATGGCTGTTCTATCGGACACGGTTCGTCCGGTCGCACGATCTCGATATACCAAAATTTGCCGGTATCGGGGGACCGATAATATTGTAGCTTAAAATCTTTAGGGCTCTTTCCCGGAATCCGGATTTGGCGTGCCCGCCCGGCAATCTGTTCGGCTTCACGTGCTAGCTTGCCCATAAACCCGGCCTGTTCATGCATATGGAAAAACCAGTCTGGGTCGGACAAAACGATCTCTGGCAGCGTTTTTCCGAGCCCGTAAAACTTGCCGAAGTTGATGGATGACCAGAGCGGCAACGATGCGCGGTCAGCTTGATCGCCGGGTCGTGGGAAGCGGCGATGCAACGCCGCACGCATGTCTGGGGTAATTCCCGGCTTTACCCAAGTCTGCGTCCAAGATCGCGTGGCGGGTGCCCAGCCGGATGGCTGGCGTACCGCGAGAGTCCAGCTCTCCAACGCATTGGTCGGTGGATTGCACCCCAAGACCCAACCATCCCGCGTCAAATGGTATTTGTCATCGTAGCTGTCCCAAGCCATTTGCCATCCTCCTTTCAAATGAACCAATTTAATGAGCTGCGTCGATTACGTTACTCGTCTCTGAAAATTAGCTAACATCAATATTTTATCATGTTGCCGACCGTCGTCTTAAAACGTGCTATTAGACCCTCCTAGATGGCTTCTAGGCCGGCAAGTTTGGTGAGTTTTGCCCCTGATTCGGCGGTACTGTACTGATGCCAACAACGCCGTGTTTCCGGTTTCCCACGGCTTCACGGGGCCGATAATAGCCATGGTGGCAGCGGTTGCAGCGGTTCTTATTATGTTTTTGATTGGAGCTGACTCAAACCAGCTTCAAATTAAGAGTAGCTGCAACCTCTGCAACCGAAATATCCCCAGGCATAATCATGGCTGGCTACCGACACAACGGTATAACACCCATTTCAAACATGAGGTTCAACGTCGGACAATTTTTTCGCTGGACGCGGGCGTTGTCGATCTCTCATTTGCCACGAGCGAGTATCGGAAACTCCAATATTCGCCGATTTCAGCCAAAGCGCACTGCCATCGATGTCAGCACGGTACCAGCGATTCAGGAGTGAAAGCTCACCAAACTTGTTGCGGTGGGACTCGTCCGGGAGCGATTAAACAACGACCATCACGGCGTCTCGCGGTTCGGCCGTTGGCACAGCACGGCACCATCAGGCGACGCCAGATCGCCGGCTTGATTTCGGCGAGCGGGACACGGTTTTATATGGCATTGGACTCCTGAGCGGGCCCTCCGCTTGAACGTGCCGGGGCGCATGCCTGTCGGATCAGGAGGGGTCTCTTTGCTCGGTCGTTAGGATGATCTTATGGTCGAAAATCCTGTCGCACCACCAAATGACAGCCGGTTGGTGTCGTCGGGGTCTTCCTTCTCCATCGTATCCTTCACAGCGAGGACACGGTACAGCACGGGCCGGTCCTTGATTACGGTCACATCGACATCGACGATGTAATACAGCCGGAACGGGTTCTCAGGTCGATCAATCATCTCGCTCTTGATGGTGTCGCTTGCGAACTGGACCTTTACCGGACGCTCGTGGATGCGTGGGATTACGGCCCGGTCCCCAGGCTTTGCAGCCGTGTCGTCCCTGACCTGATACCAATACAGCACTTGATCGTGTTGAATGCCCGTCAGCTTGAGTTGCACAGGCTGTGCGTCTCGGTGCCGGCGGATACGATTCTGGATTGCGTTCGCCTCAGTCGAGTTGATTGTAAGGTGCACGTTGACTGTGCTGCCCTCACTAGCGACGATATTCAATTGCCCCCCGCCGTCCTTGGCTGCCGGTTCGACAATCTGGACCAGCCTATCGCATTCAGCCTTCTCGAGTTTGGGCGACTCGCCGTCATCGCCGCCCGCCTTGAAGAAGTTGTAGCAGCCAGATAAATAGTCAACGAACTGCACGACCCAGGCATTATCGGGCGAGAGCAGATTATATTGTTGTGCCAAACTAATTAGTTTGGCGACAATGCTGCCCGAGGTCAGCTCCTGGACATAAAGCCTGACGTTATCTTCGGAAAAATCAGCGCCGCCGTGGTCGTGAACGAACTTCTGGAATTCCTCGCCAAGCGCACTCAACGATGCGGTGAAGTCCAGTAGGTCAACGGGTCGGGTGTTTTTTACCTCGTAGGTAAGGACGCCGATGCCTTCGCCGGATGTTGTCAACGAGCCAGTCGTTTGCATCGGACGAGTTTAACGGCCTTTTAAGACAAACAAAACCAAAAAAAGTGACCCGCCAGGATGCCTATCCCGCCTACTTGACCGATACAACCGCTCCTGTATCGCATTCGCGACACCAGAGCCGGATATAAACCCCGCGACAGTGATAAGGCCGGGATCGCCGTCGAGTGGCCGCGAGCACCGCACTCGGCGATCACGAAATCGCCGGGGCCGATATCAGAGATGCGGGCGGCGTAGACGGGACCACGGCTTGAAACAGGCGGCAAGGCATTGTCAAGGCGCTGAGATCGACGTACCGGCGACCACCTGATAAATGTCTTCAACGGGCCACGCGAGGGGGAGCGGAGTGGACGCTTTTGAACAGCTCGTCAGCGAAATTCTGTGGATGGAGGGATATTGGGTGCGAACCTCCGTCAAGGTCGAACTGACCAAAGAGGAGAAGCGCGAGATCGGCCGACCCTCTGCGCCCAGATGGGAACTGGATATTGTTGCCTATAGCGGTCGGGATAATCTGTTGCGGGTAGTCGAGTGCAAAAGCTATCTCGATTCGTTCGGTGTAAAGGCCACAGGCTTTGACGGCAGCAAGCCGAAGGAAGCAAGGTATTACAAGTTGTTCAATGATTCCGAGCTGCGGCGGGTCGTGTTCAAGCGCCTGCGCCTGCAATTCGCCGCGTCCGGCGCTTGCCGCCCTGACCCCGAAATTCGGCTATGCCTGGCCTGCGGCAAGGTCTATGAGAGCGGACGCACCAACCTGCGGGCGCACTTCGAGGCGCAGGGTTGGGATCTATGGGACGAGCGATGGCTTCGCGAGAAGCTCAAGCACATGGCATTGCTTGGCTACGAGAACCAGGTCTCCGCGGTCGTGGCGAAGCTGCTACTGAGGGGCAAGGCGGAATGAACCAGCCCCGACCGATATCGGCTCGACTCGCTAGGCGTAGAGCGACGTATCCGGGGGATAGCGATGCTCGACTGCCGCGCCGCCACAGTTGCCTTTAGGGCACGCTCGACGCCAGGGGTTCCCGGTTCCCGAAGCGCGCGATGCCGGCCTGCCTGATCGTCACCTTCGCCCTTACGGCATCACGATGTATCCGACAACAAATACAATCGAGTTTGAACCGCCAAGGCTATTCATGATTGGCTCCCGATGATTCTCTACAAGAGCGACGGTGGGGTACCGATGCGCTCCATCGCCGTGCCGAGCACTCCCTCAGCCGCGAGCGCAATCGCGAGCAGCCGTTCCTCTGCCCGGGCTGGCGCGATCAATTGCAAGCCGACCGGCATCCCCGCCTTGTCCGAACCGACCGGCAGGGTGATTGCGCAGAGTCCCAGATAGTTGACCGCGACCGTATTGCGGACGATGCGGCGGCTGGTGCTCAGATAGGAACCGGCATCGCCGACCTCGGACAATTTCGGCGGGGTAATACACAGCGTCGGCGTCGCGATAACATCGATCCCGTCAAAGCGGTGCGCGGCGCGATCCGCCAGGGATTTAAGCCGCCAGACCCGTCCCAGATACTCTCGGGCGCTCACACTCTCCGCTCCGCGCACCGCGGATGCCATGATCGGATCAAGCTGATCCAACCAATCAGGTAGTTCGCGGTCGAGGAAGCTCCGTAGCTCAACCGCGCTCAGTCCGCCCTCGAGAAACACCGCATAGGCTTCGGTCGCCTCGGGCAGAGTCATCGGATGCAGAACTGCACCCTCACCGGCGAGCGCATCGACCGCACTCTTAACGGCCTCCGCGATACCGGGGTCGCAGTCATTCCAGAAGAATGGGTCGTCCACCGCGATCCGGACACCATCAAGGCTCCGGCTGCTGTTCGCGATAAAGGTTACGGGATCGCCCATACGGAGATCAAGCGCGGCAAATCCATACGCGGCATCTGAGACGCTGCGTGCGAGCAAACCCGGTGTATCGAAGGTTTGACTGAGTGGAACCACGCCCTCGGCCGACCACCGACCGATGGTGACCTTCAGGCCCACCGTGCCGGTCATGCAGGCGGGGATGCGAACCGAACCGGCTGTATCACTACCCAGCGCGAGAAAGGCCGAGCCTTCGAGCAGACTGACCCCGGCTCCGCTGGACGAACCGCCCGGTGAGCGGTGTGCCGCGGCATCCCAGGGGTTGTAGGGCGCGCCATGATGGCTGTTGAGACCAGTGCCGCCGAACGCGAACTCGACCATGTGGGTCTTGCCAACGATGGGGCCGAGTTGCCGACGTATCGTTGCCACGATTGGCCCGTCTTTCTCCCAGGGTCAGCAGGCAGGCGGCGGCTCGAACCTGCGAAGCATGGCAAGCCTGCGGCCGCATAGAGGTCTTTGATCGAGATCGGCACGCCCTGGAGCGGACCCACTGTCGCGCCTGACGCGAAGGCCGCGTCTGCCGCCTTGGCGGTCTCCCGCGCCTTTTCCGGTGTCCAGAGACAATAGGCATGAAGGCGTTCACCGAACCGCTCATGTCGCGCGATAGCGGCTTCGACGACCTCTTGGGAGGTCAAGCGTCGTTCCCGGAGTTCCTGGGCAATCTCGACGAGTGGGCGGGAGATCAATTCAGCCACCGCGTCCTCCCTGGAATGCCAAACCGCCTATTGCAGTTTGCGCTGTTCCTCTAGCTCCGACCATACCTCGAACAGCACCTCGGCATGGGCAGGGTCGTCGGCAACCGCATCGACGACGGTGCTGCCCAGCATGTTGAACCGACATTCGCCGGATTCCGAGCCTGTCGTACTTGGTTCTCCGTCGCGCTGACCAGCTCGATGTTAGCGCCGCTTCGTCGGGACAGCACGTTTCACATTGCGACTTCGTCGTGGCTCATCGGGGAGCCGTTAGCGCGGCGGTAACAATGGCGCAAGCAGCCGTCTAAGGCGGTTTACTAACTGCCGATCCGTCGGCGACAGCAAGCGTCGATCAGTAACGCCGACGGTGATCGTGCCCAGGTCGTACACCCGGATCAGCACCCCAGGGATAGCGTGGTATTGATAAAATTGACCTTTAGCTCCGTCCTCACCTTCTCGTTCTCCAATGATTTGTGCTCCCGCGGCGCTAATTTGTCGTCGCACCGCGTCGCGGCGTTGCTGGATCGTGTTTATCATCGTTGCGCCCTTCACAGAGTACTAAGCGCGGATACCATTTCCCGCCTCTCATAAACCCTCATTGCTTTTTCGTGACGCTTGTCATGGGGTTCAACATCATATATTTCCTCAGATTGCTCGCGCTCCAAATTTTGCGTTCAAACGATACCGCTACCTTACGCTTTTTATGGTTTTGCCAGAAAATCAATTTTTGTAAAAAGATGAGCCTGTGACTTAAATTGCAAAAAATCGTCAATGTGTTCATAATAAATTATGCTGGTGGCAGTGGTTGAGCGATGTGTTAAAAATGTTGTTTTGCATGCTCCCTGGCAGCTGAGTTCACCAACTTTCGCTCCTAGAGCATTTTCTGTCGCGTTGGCGCTGCGCGCGCTGCGATAATTCGGTATTAATTGAAGCTATTGAAAAAGATTATGAGAAAATCGCCCATTATGAGAGGACTTTGACTGCCTTTCGGAATAGGTCAGCAACGGGGAGACATAATTATCGCGCCCCTGGGCAGCACGACAACGCAGCCGCTTCGGTAGCAGTGAATGGGTTGGAGGGGCGAGCTTGATATATCTGGAAGCGAAAGAAACTAGCAAAGAAGCAGTTTCTTTTACGTTCGGGTGGCAATGCCTCTCTCAACTAGATTATTTCGACTCGGCCGTCTTGTCACCAGCTTTTGTTGGGTGCTTATCCCAGTTTTCGGTTTTGCCGCAGGTGGCAATAAAGCCCTTGTTGGATTTGTAGGAGTGCTGCGGCAGTCCATTAAGCTTGCTATTCTCGGCAGCCACCAGCCAGCCGATGTAGTCCACCGCCTCGCAGTACGACTTGCCCTGCTTTTTGAATTCGGCGCGGACGTTGTCACCACAGGCCGAGAGGGCAGCGTCGTTAGCGAGGTTGAGGGTTATCTGCTGGTCAACCAGCTCCTGCAGCCGCGTATGTATGCAAGCCCGTGCGGTCGCCTCGTCGGACGATGGACCAGCCGGAGCGGCGGACTTAGCGGCTGGCTTAGTCGAGGTCGATTTCGGCTGAGCGTCAGCCAAGCTGATGACGGCGGCGGTCAGCAAGGCGGCCAGCACGGTCGCGATGATCCCGAGCGTGGAAGAAAACCGGGACGTTTGCTGAGCTGTTGTCGAACCGATTTCATGTTTGGAAGCGAAAAGTATGACGACATGGCGGACGCACTCATATAAGGCTACCGAACGGATTGAAGCGCAAAACATACACTATGTCCGACGGCGATAGCTTCGTCTCGCAATCACTGCCGCACTGGTCTCTTTCTTAAGAATTATATCGTTGATCCTTTTTAACACATTGTCCGAAACTTCGTGTATTATAGAATCGTTTATAATTTCCATTCGAAGCTCTTCAAGAATTTCAATCACTGCCGTTGCTTCGATCATTAGCTGTTCGTGAATGCGCATCGATTTTTGCTGTATTTTGAAAGTCGCTACAAAAACTATTGTGGATATCACCCCTACCAATCCGACCATTAAAAAGGTCCAACTGAATGTTTCGGATATTGATTGAGTTGGCACTATTTGAACTCCGTGATCGCAATGCTAATTAGAGAAGGCAGGATACATCCGATAAAAAGACGAAATGAATCTGTCAATATTATGTCATCATTGATCGCGACATGGGCAGCTCTTGCCTGAATTACCGTCGCAAATTCATAACTCGCCAAAACAATAATTATAAGCGAAAGTCCGCCCAAGATTATCTTACCTACCGCAAATCTCGATCCACTTCCGAATAACTCACCCATCGCACTTGCGGTAAGCACCGGTATGATTATAAGTAACTGGCCGTCTCCGATAAGAGAAACTAGTGTTAGGGGCTGCTGTTGTAGCCGCAGATTTATGGCTGCCAGGACGAGCGGAACCAAAGAGATAATAGCTCCGAACATTACCCATCTCACCATTCGAAGCATGTATTTGTCCATCCTAAATTCTGTTGGAGCTAAAATATCCCCACATCACTCCCCGTCGGTTCACACAGGGTGCTAAACGTATAGCACCATTATGCCTCCTGTTATCCGGGCAATCGCCGACCGTCTCGAAAAAAATACGCAGCCCGTCAATCGCTCTGGACTGACATGTGCCAAATTCCCTGCGATCCCAAACCAGGATCGCGTTTCCGACCCCCTCGGCGCGGGTATTCGCCTTCGCCGCGCGCCTGGGTCAACTCCCCGAACAGGCGGCAGGCGCTGTTCGCCGATCAGCCGGTCCAGCCGTTCCGGCACGTTCTCGCGGAAGCCGACCCAATTCGTCTGCGATAGGCCGCTACTGGTGAAGCCGACGAGGTCCACGAGCAACGGCAAGCCGCGTCCATCATGGCCAGCCGCCACGTAAACATCGACCGCGCGCACCGCCGGATCGCCGAGCAGGTTGTGCTTCAGGGCCTGGCTGTCGATGCTGAGCCGGCTGACGTAGCCGATTGGTCCGAAAAACCGGCGCATGCGCCCTTCTCCTGGCTTGTGTGGTGCCGTGCTCCATAGCACTGGCGGTAACCTGATCGCTATGCGGCCTCGCCCTCTCCGTGCTCAGCCCAGGGAACACAGACCAACCTAGGTTGTTCGACAGCAAGCAAGACGCCTGATCGTGTTTTGGGCCGTTTGGGCGGTAGTCGTCATGACATTGATCGGAATCGTTGCGTAGCCGCGCATACGCTGAGGTACGTCAAGCCATGGCGACAATTTCAACCATCTCGAAGCGTCCCTCTCTCTTCATGGTTCTGGTGCTGGCAATCGTGACTACGGCTTCGGTGACCTGTTGATCGCTGAGTGAAGGGGCCGATTATGAGCACGGCAGACAGTGTATTCGCCCCTCATCGGGATGGATGGCAGGGCAGCGGCCCGGTTGCGCTGGCTGTCGCAACGGTGGTCTGGTTGAGCGTCGTCGGCTCGCTCGGCTACGGCTGCATGCATTATCAGCACCTTGCGGTCGCGCAGCGAATGGAGCTGCAGCGCGTCGCGCAAACAAATCTCAATCTGCAGGACGAGCTTACCCGACTGCGCGATCAAAGCCGCGAGAAGCTCCTCCAACTGAATGCCGAGCGCTACTACCTGCACCAGCGGATCGATGGGCTCCAGCAGACGCTCTCATCGGTGCCGACCAGGTTCTTGCCTCGCGGGATTGCTAAACCGACAGCGCCAGCTAGATCCGCTGCCGCCGCGACAGCGGTCATCAGCGGAACCGATAGCAAAACCAAGAATTTTGCGACCCCGGAATGGGCCCCTGACTATTTCGACAACGAGGGAGCAGGCCTTCGGCCAGCAATCAGCAATGCCAAGGGAGAATAGGATGGAGACGGCACGAGAGCTGTATCGAAGCTCCAACGGCGACAGATGGCTTCTCGTCCGCGCCGCGGTCGACGGGGAAGTTTTCGTCAGGCATATGCCGAATGCCGCTTCCGGCGGGCAATCAAGCGACATCGACATCGGTGATTTTGGTACTGTTGTCGAGTGATTGAAGGGAGCATCTGCGTCACCGGCAGCCACCCCGATTTTCCCTATTTCGCTGAAATCAGCCCTGGTTATATTTACGCCGGCGATGATAGAAGCGGGGAAGGACGCGCTGAGGTCGTATGATCCTAATGACGATGATATAAACGCTGTAACGTCCGAGGAGGCCGTAAGGGCGGTTTTCGCCGCCATGGTCTGTGCTCAGCGGGCGGTTGGGGAAACATCTCATCGACCGCTTCGATATGTGCCCAAAAATTCATAATCAAGGTGGATATTTCATTGCCAGTTTTTATCAAATCTTTCAGCGTCCATGTGATGCGTTCTCGTTTGTGGCTCTTTCGTGATGCATGCTCAGTAACAGCAAATTCTAATCCACCACGAAGCCACAAGCCGTGGACTAATTGGTTTCTTTTTTGGTAATTCCGAACCTTAGCGGCACATTTAAGGAGAGACTCACAAACATATGGGTCTTTGTCTTTTAGGTAACGAACAGCAACGCTCTCTAGGATCATATATCTCGCTGGCATGCTGATATTATGGAAGAACACGTCACCCAAGTTCAAACCAATGCCAGATAATTGGCAGATGAGTCCGTTTATCATATGCTCAAGGCGAGACCAATGTGCGACAACTCGCGCTAGTTCCTCGGCGAGTCTCGGCATCATCGGCGCGCCGATATGCCACTCAGCCCCCTCGAAATCCTTCTCCTCATCGGTGGGCTGCTTGCTGCGACGGGCCATGCTATAATCCCCCATGGACGAGCAGGAAGACGGCGACCAAACTACCGCACAGAAGCGCGACGCGATCTTGCGGCGGCTGTTGACGACGCCCCCCCAATCACGCGCCGAGACTGCCGAAGCGGTACGGCGTGCGAAGGGGAAGGCTACTCGAACTCACGGTAAGCGCGCTAGCAAACGAGGGGTGCGATCAGCATAGCGATGCGGCTCTAGGTCTGGTTGGGAGAAAACGAGAACTGTGCTATATGTTCTCTCTCGATTGTCTGGAGACACGCCAATGGCGAAGACACCTCGCAAGCCGCCTATGCCTCCGTCGGTGCGCACCGCGACGGACATCAAGCATTTGGCTGGAGAAGGCTTAACGCGGCCGAGCACGTTGACCGCTGCCCAGGTTCGAGAACTGGCGGCCTCTGTGATGCGGCATATAGAGCCGCGGGCAAACGATATGCCGCCACCTCCGTCGCCGAAGAAGCCGCCAGGCGGACGCGGAAAGCGAGCCGCTAAACGTCGATAACCCGTCGCACGGCGGATCGTGGCACTCGTAAAATCCCGCTTGCTTGTAAATGCTCGCGCCCAATGTCGCCTAAATTGGGCGCGAGCGCGATTGCCAGCTCGGTATCGGCTATCAGATAACCAACCGAGACACACGGCACCGTTTCAGGGATCGCGTAGTTATTTACCCATTCCCAAGACGGGATTGGGCGCGCGCTGTCCTCCCACTCGACGAGAACAAGCCGATAAGGAACATCGGGTCTGCGGTGTCGACTCATGGCTTGTTACGTAAGCGTCTTCTCCACCTAATAAAAGCGCGGGCCTTTTGCCTCGCGTTTTGCGGCTCAGTCAGGCTGCCGATACAGGAGCCGCTTGCCCTTTGCCGCTGCGAGCAAGGCGGCTGCCCGTTCCCCATCGGTCATATCGCGGGTGTTGGCGCGGAAATCGAACTCGGCAAGGTACCGGTGAAGGTGCGCCTCGCTGATGTTGTGGAACGTCCCGAAGACGCCGCGTTTCAGCAACGCGAAATGGCTTTCGACCGTGTTGGTATGATGGAAGCCGCCGGTTTTGACGTATTCCTCGGCCGAGTGGTTGACCGTGCCGTGGCCGCGAACTCGTCCTCGTCGGTCATCATGTAGGATTTGCGGCTGGCGTGCTTGACGATGATCGGGCGCAGCGTTGCGGCCGTCACATTGGCGACATAGAAGCTACGGGTTTCGCCGTCGCGCTCGACAAGCGAAACGACCGGCATCTTGCCGAGCGGGCCGCGCCCCGCGTGCCTGCGCTTGCTGGCGTGTTTGTTCGCCTCTTTGCCACCGATGTAGGTTTCGTCGATTTCAACAACCTTGTTGTGGCCGCCAATAGGAGCGGGCGAAGGATCGCCCGCCGCCTCGCGCAAACGATGAAACATGAACCATGCCGCTTCGTAGCTGGTATCAAGAACGCGGTGTAGCTCGTGTGCCGAAAAGCCTTTCTTGCTCGCGGCCAAAAGGTGCGCGGCCAGAACCCATTTCGACAACGGGATATGCGAACGCTCCATGACGGTGCCGACCGTCACGCTGAAAGGCTTACGGCAATCCTTGCACTTGTAGACACCCGGCCGCGTACTCTTGCCCAACAGTTTGGTAATGCGATCACCTGTCACGCCGCAACGCGGGCAATACGGGCCATCCGGCCACAGCACCGTTTCAAGATGCGTGCGAGCTGCGTCTTCATCGTGGTAGATTGGGTTGCGAAGATCGGTGCGGGTGCTGGCCATGTCGGACTGCCTTTCAACTCTGCGGCGATCCTACAGGATGGCTCGTGGTACGTTAACCTGATAATTCCCTTTTGATTCGAGCTGACTCAAACCAGCTTCAAATTAAGAATAGCTGCAACCGCTGCAACCGCGCTCAACATAATCATAGCTGGCAACCGGCAAAAAAATACCAAGTTGAGGCGCAAGGTATATCACTGAGCGGATGCGCGATATCAAGATGAATGAGCTGCGTTAGTTACCCCAGGTCAGGGGACGTCATCTTGTTCCGGCCTCACAACATGAAGCTTCGGCTTTGGCGAGGGACGTCGTTTCGGCGGGGGCTCGGTTCGAGGCGGGAGCCCCGCTTCACGCAGCACTGACCAGATTTCCCGCCGGAGCCAATCGCGAACGTGTGCCGTGTCAAGATCGTTGCGCAGCAGCGTCGCGGGGTGCGGGCGACGCAGCTTGCGAGCAAGGTAGGCGGCTTGCCGGCACACCGCCGAGCAGAAGCGCGGTGGACGCCCAGTAGCAGGCGGAATGAAGCGCTTCTTGCACGTGGCGTTGGCGCAGCGCAGCGGCTTCCGTTTCGTCATTGTCGAAAGTAATGACGAAAGAGCAGTTGCCGTCAACGATATTCATCGCGCAGGGGAATTCCGTGCCACAAACTGCCGGAGCTCACGCGGGCGTGCTCGAAGCCGAGGTCTTCAAGCTGCCGCTTGAACTGCGCTGTGCTGAGCAGACGTTCGTGGTTTGGTGACGCAGCAGTCGACATAGGCCCGATAAACCAGGCTGGACACGGTTTCCGCCCTTTCTTCCTCGGGTATGCACTCGAGCCGGTACCACTACTATTAAGGATATTACCCGCAATGCCAACCCGCCCCGCGAGCAGAGCTCCCCCCAAAGAGCGCCAGACTCGTGCCGCCGCCAGCGAAAAATTATTTTCGCCAGCTAAACATCCGGACCCCGCCACTTGCGTCGCCCTCCCCAGCGGATACTTTCCTTCGTTTCGCTAATGGAAAGCCAGATCGAAGTTCATGAAGTGACTGAAGTGACGATTTTTTTGAACAATCAGTCAAAACAAAATGTATAGTTAATATAGTTGTGCTGAAAGCGGTCACTTCCGTCACCAGCTCTAGGTAAGGTATGCGCAAAAAATACACACACCACGTGGCTGGCGACGCGCGTCGCGATTTCGTGAATGCTGTAAAATGGGGCGAACTTCCGGGGAGTCCTCATTGGGTATCGCATGAGAGTGGTTGTCAGCGTCCGCCGGTTGGAGGTGATCACCGGGGTCGGCGGACGGCGGGTGTGACCGGACGAGAGCAAAGGGCGGATCGTCGCTGAGTCGTTTGCCGCCGGAGCGAACGTCTCTGCGGTAGCGTGTTAGTATGGGCTGCGGCCGCAGCAGTTCTATGCTTGGCGGCGGCTGGCTGGCCCGCACCGGCGCGCTTGCGCTGTCGGCGGAAGAGGCAATTGGGGTTTGTGCCGATTTGTCGCCGCCGCGGAGAGCGTACCGCTGCCGCCGGCGGCAAGCCACCGCCCATGCAGAGATCGCCCAGGCGGTCGCCGCTGCCCGCGACATCTGCAATCCCTATCGTGCCGCCGAAGCCCGCCAGCCCGCCAAACGACGCCCCGCCAGCCGCACCCGCCGGTAGCCACGGCAGCGAGCGCCGTCGAGCCTCACCGCCCATGCTGACAGCGCACCGCTTACAGCCTACACCACGGTCCGACGCGACGTCAGCCCAAGCACCGCTGGCCCCCTGTTGGTGTGCGGCTCAATCCTTAGACCATGAGAAAGAAGATTGGCCTTGAAGGTCTTTAGCTGCTGGGGAGTGCTGATCCCCGCTCGCTTACACCAGTCAACGAACGCAGCGTACAGAACGGATTGCAGCACACGGCCGGATGGATCCCTCACGTAACATTCCGCAAGAAAAGCATTTATTGGATTGGCATCTCGCAGCCACCTTGTCGTTGCTTGGACAACAGGACCTGGTTTCAGTATGCCATTGTGCTGGAGTAAACGTCGATAGCCGCTCAAAGCCTGGTTGAGGACCCCCGACATCTCCCTTGCCCATATTTCCGGGAAGAGGGTCCGATTTTCCGGGAAGACCCGTTTGAACGGCACCACCATCAGTCTACGCCGCATTCCAACGCTCAAGTCGGTCAGCGATGGCACATGATTGCACAACAAGATCGGAAGCGTTCGGCATACAAAGTTAAAGGCGGGTTTGTATTTTTCCTCTCCAGTGAGTAGCTTCGCTTCGCTGATTGTCTTAAGTTCACCGTCTGGCAGTTTTATGCCCATAGCGACGTCATCATCGATGAAAAGGTGCTTCCCAAAGAGATCACCAAAACCGAACCGGTTTGCTGATAACCGTTCGACTTTTCCGGCATAGACCAAGCTAAGCCCGAGCAACCTGGTCAGGGTCTCAACGAGTTTGGACTTACCATTCCGCCCTGAGCCCCACAAGACAATGATCATCGGATAGCTGCGGTCCGGTTGAATCACGTAGCCGGTCAGCTCGTGCCAAAACCTCATCATGCCAGCAGGATCGCCGGTGTTTGAGAAGATTTCCGCCAGGACTCGGTCGTAATGGGGGCAAGTCGCGGATGGGTCGTAATCGACCTCAAGGCAGCTACGCAGCCCGCTAGCCGGAACGTGAGGTTTGAGCGTCGGAGAACCGTGGTTGTCGAGCCACACCTCGCCGTTGCGGCAGTTGATAACCGGCAGCGGCGATGCCTGAAAGCGAAGCGGATCGTCGTCTCTTAGCACGCGCGGCTTCAGTAACGAGACGACTTCTTTAGAAAGCGCGTTGGGGCGGTAGCCCTTCGGAATCCCGCCCGCTTGGATGGCATTCAAGACGCATTGCTGAATGGCTTCGTCCGAGGTCGGGGCCCAATAGCGACTGTTGAAGCGCCAGAACGTACCACTGAGATAGATCAGATGGTCTCCGCCAGCGAAATCCGCCACGAGCACACGTTCACACAATTCAAGGGACGGATCGTCGGCAGTCGCATCGGGTGAGTCTGGGTATCGGAAGAGAGTTTTTACAATGCGCTCGACTTCCGCTTCTTCCAGTGGCGGCTGGAAAGATTGGTTCTCGATCTGTAAGGCGGCTCGGATGGCCGCCTCGCTAAGGTCGCTTCGTCGTAGCCGCCCGCCGATCCTCACCAAGGTCGCGTTTCTACGTCCGGCGGTGACGACGTTCGCCGACCCAACTGATTCGTTCGGCTCGGAAATACGGTCGACCTTTATTGGCAGTCGCAGCAGTTCTCGGTACGGTTGCGGCAGGCGTTTGGGTGGCTTTGCCTCCAGGTCATACCCGGGACGCCAGGAGTATATTCTCCCCGAGGAATGCACACTCGGCGGCACGATCACGCACTGGCCGTCCGACAGGATATCGATGCCCGGACCCAATGCATTCTTCCTCACCGCGAAGCCGGGATGCTGAAAGATGAAATGCCGACCACCACCGCCTGTTCTGGAGGTCGTGGTGTCGCGAAGAGAGCCATGGGCAGACTCTGCCGCTTTGAAGCTGTTTACCCCACCATTGCGAGGATCGACGTCGATAACGATGATGCCCGACTTGACGCCGACAGCGATGCCGATGTTGGCGTCGAACCACTCGCTCCACCAGCGACGGATGACGGCAGGATCTCGCGTTGCATCTTTCACACCGTGCGGCGTGCGTGGGTGCTTACCGGGACGGGTGCAATTCGTGTTGCCGCAGGTGCAGAGACCACCAATTGCCGAATGAAACGGCACGACATAGAGGCCACGACGAGCGTAACGCAGCGCGGCACCGAGCCACGGGCTTTTTGCGACCATTTTCAGCCTTAAGGGCAAAAGGGTTGCGATAACCAGGAGCTGCTGAGCCGCTCTGGTTAGTCGTCGATCCGGAGCCGGCGAGCGGGTCTTTACCCCCCGGTATTGACGGACGCCGCTAGCCCGCCGAAGTGATGCGAACTCGAGCCTCCATATCGCGCCATCCGGTCCGCCAAGCCGCATGCCGCTGCCTGCCCGTGTACGGACATTCGACTTCGGCAACGCCAACCAGGAATGCCGCTCCGCCGTCGTGATAGGCCCGATGCAGCGGTGCAGCCCGTGATTCGGGCTGCTCGGCTACGGGGTGGCGCGCTTTTTGGTTTTTCCGTGCTTGCATCGTTTCATTGGCACGAGCTAGCAGCATCAGAAGTTGAAGATCGCTGACCGGCCTTCCAACATAACGCGCGCACCATGACGACCACTGGCGAGCGGCTAGCCGGCGGCGCACCTCCCTCAACTCGCGTCCGGCTTTGACGCGATAGTACGCAGATCGCGCATCAAGTTTTCCGATGATGTGGAGGTATTTCCGAATTCGCACTGCATTGATATCGAACGAAGACGTTGTGCTCATGGTATCCATCCGAGATTTAGACTATATATTTCACAAAACATCGTTCGAGGCCTCCGCGTTCGTCATCTTTATCACCTTTCTCCCGCGGACCTGTATGTGCGGCGGGGACGTGCACGCTTCCATTCTTCGATTTCGGCGCGGAACCAGGCAACTGAGTTTGGTCCCAGTTCGATTGGGGCCGGGAATCGTCCCGCACGTATGTCGCGCCAGATTTGTTGCCGGCTTCTGTTATCCAACTCCGCGCACAGGCGAGACCAGCCACGTATTAGTTGCTCGTCGGACCGACGATATGGTTTTTCAAAGCTCCCGAACACGGACGCTCCAGCTCGAAGCTGCCGCTTCGACTCGCGGCGTCTCTGAGCTTGACAGAGAGCTGAAGCAGATCAAGGCTTCTCACCTTCTAGAGCCTCAAGCTGTGCGCTCTTGAAAGATCAGCGGGTTAGGCCGAGCAAAAATTTTTGCCCGAGAATTTCGCTCAGTTTTTTTTTGCCCAATCTGGGTAGTGTTCGTTCAGCCGCCGTAGTACACTTTTCCAGTTCGGTGCTCGGTTTGTAAGTGGATCCGTCGCTGAAGGGTCTCGGGCGATCTTCCTTGCGATGTCACTGGAACTGCGCGTTCGCCCGTCGGTCTCGGAGAGAAACCTTTTACCAAGTTCGTACCACGTTTGATATCTTCGCCTTGTTGCCGCTTTGCGCACATCGCGTTGAGTTGGATCGTAACGCTCAGCACCAGGTTCGAAATTGGCACGCACATCTGCGCGCTGTTCAGTGGGCTCAGTCATCGGAACGAGCCGAAGTCGGTGGCGAGAAGGTGCCTCCGGATGGTAGATCATTCTACGAAAATGGACGTTATTGATTTGCGCCGAGACGTCGCGTAATTGGTTATTCTCATCGACCAGGAAGGCAGAATATTCTCCTTTTTTGCATTTTTGTATGATTATATCTGCCACGGCTTTGTATCGCTCGATTGCCTTCTCCGCGGCATTGTCTTCGGCGGATTCGTCCACATAGCTTTCAGAGAGCCAATCTGCGGCTTCCGATAACCGACTCGACTTCAACACGTCGGAGAGTGTGACAATGGCTAGCGGATTGTACCAATAATCAATCGGCAAAGTCGTCGCCGAAATGGACTCTTTGCCAGTCCATTCGGAGCAAAATTGCTCCGGGCCAACAATAGAGAATACTTCATCAACCGACAGGCTTACAGCTAGATTGGTCATCATCCCTGATTTCGACGGGCATTGCAGGACTGGTGAATATAACTCGTTCGGCTCCTGTGGTCTCCAAGGTTTTACCTTGTCAAGTGGAAGCCGGCGTGGCAGTGAACCCACTCTGAGGATCGCCGTTAGTGATCTGTTCCAACCGATTGGACCACAAATCAAGCGCCCGGCGCTTTTCGGCGAGACCGTCGTATCGGTCGTACCGAGCGGTCACGTCCGTCTCAACATGGTTGAGTACCATCTTCACGTCTCCGCGCGAGATCCCCAACTCGCGCATGCGGGTCGCCACGGTACGCCGGAGATCGTGAGGCGTGAACCGTTCCATCAATCCGGCTAGCGGCGGGGGCGGCGGCTTGTGCTGTGACCGTTTGTTGGCCTTCGATACGGGGCGCGGATCGAACAGGTATCGGGTCGCATGATCAATCGACTGCCCACGATACGGCTGCCCGGTTAGTTTCGACGGAAACAGATAGCCGCGTTCGTTCGGAGGAGCTTCAGCGAGAAGCCGAAGGGCCGGGTCCGATAACGGGATCAAGTGCTCGCGGCCATTTTTCGCCCGACTAGCCGGCAGCACCCACAATCCCTTGTCGTAATCGATCTCCTGCGCGTGCAGGCCCATGACCTCGCCCTTGCGCTGACCGGTGACGAGCATCAGCCGCAAAATGCGGCGCGCATTTGGCTCCATCGATGCCGTATCTAGAACACGCCATAGTAGCCGAATTTCGTTTTCGCTAAGCGCCCGGTTGCGCTCGTTCTCGGAAGAGGGTGCCTCGACCTGATCGCAGGGGGACGCATCCAGAATTGCCTGGCCGACAGCGAACCTGAACATGCGGCGGATGATGGTCAGGGTACGGTTCGCCTGGATTGGCGCGCCCCGGTCCACGATCTCGTTCAGGAGCGACACAATGTCGCGCCGGGTGATGTCCTTCGCCTTCAAGGTGGCCCAGCGCGACAGCACGTCCTTGCGCAGGATACGCTCATCCTCGGCGGCGCTGCGCTTCCTCGGACGCGCGTATCGGTCAAGGTAGGCGGCGACGAGATCCTCGACCGTCTCGGCGCGCCGCTCCGCAATGCGTTCGGCGACAACCTGTGTTCCGGGATCAAGCCCCTTGTCGAGGAGCTGCTTCGCCTCGGCGAGCTTTACTCCCGCGTCCGCGAGCGTCAGGTGCGGGTATGTGCCGAACGTCAGCCGCCGTGGCTTGCCGCCGAAGTGGTAGACCCAGATGAAGCTCTTGACCCCGCGTGGCGTGATCCTGACCCCGAAGCCCCTTCGAGCCTCGTCCCACACTTCGTACCGCGTCGCTCGGGGACGGAGCGCTTCGAGAGACCTGTCGGTCAGCTTTGCCATGGCCGCTACCCCGCTGCTACCCCAGAGGCAATTTGGGGTAGCGTTTTGACCTTAACAGTATGGCACGGGGCGAAGCACGATGAAACGGATGGCCGGCTATAATCAGCAGATTTTCTTGGATATAACCCGTTTCACCGGGTTCCATCCCGTAGCGGCAGATTGCCGGTATGAAGCGCTTCGTAAGCGGTAGGTCGTCTGTTCAAATCAGACTCGGGGCACCGGCCGCCAATCCGCCGCTTGTTTTGCAGCAAAGCCGCCTCGCAGGTGGCCGGGCGACAGACGAACAGTTGACGCTCGGCGGCGCGGTCGATATAAGCCGGCTCTTTCCGGAAGAGCTCGACGAGATAAATGCCGCATCACAAATCGGCCGAAAAGCGGCTCCGCCAGACCGAGAAGCGCACGGCCATCAATCGCGCCCGGCTGAGCCGCGTGCGCACCTTCGTCAAGAAGGTCGAGACGGCGATCGCCACCGGCGACAAGTCGGCGGCGCAGTCCGCCCTCCAGGTGGCGCAGCCGGAGCTGCACCGCGCCACGAGCAAAGGCGTCCTGCACAAGAATACGGCGGCGCGCAAACTGTCGCGATTGGCGACCCGAATCAACTCCCTTTAGGCGCGGCGGAGCTCTGTCGTCGCATCGAGCGCGAGGGTTTCCGCGGGCCTCCTCGGCATCGTCATCAATTTGACTTGTTCCTGTTTCGGTCTCGTTGCCACCTGCGCGACATCTGGCTACAGTTCATAACAACGGGCCCGCGAACTCCGCGGTGCTCGTGTAGATCTCTGTAGTTGCCAAGATCACGGTCTAGGTTGTCCGGGTGATGCTTAATAGCGGCTAGCCTGGGGCTCAGAGTTTTTATGTTTTCGGCGGTCTTCTGAGGGAGAAAGACCTTGAACTAGCTGAAGCACTGATTTGAATCCTTTGGCCTGCGAAGAACCCGAGAAAAGTACATTGCTCGGAAGGGGGACGGGGTGAGCGGGGAATCAGAGCGCAGCAACCGTTTCGAAGACACCCCGCGCCCGGGCATCGGGGGGTGGGCCAGGGTGCTTGGGCAGCTCAAGGACGAGGTTGGCGAGACCGCCTACCGCAACTGGCTGCAAGCGCTGCGCGCCGAGCGCATCGACGGCGGCGAGGCGGTGGTCGCGGTGCCGACCCGCTTCTTGCGCAATTGGGTCGCGACCCATTATGCGGACCGGCTGCTGGCGTTGTGGCGGGCCGAGAACCCCGCGGTCGATCGCCTCGCGCTGATTGTCGATCCACGGATCGCCCCGCCGCTGCGCGACGAGGCGCCGCTATACGAAGTCTCCGGCGCGCCGGCCGCGGCCGCCGAGCCGGCCGGCGCCAGCGAAATCGCGGAGGACCGCGGGTATCTCTCGGCGCCGCTCGACCCCCGCTTCACCTTCGACAATTTTGTCGTCGGCAAGCCCAACGAATTGGCGCATGCCGCCGCCCGGCGGGTTGCCGAGGGCTGCGTCAGCCCGGTACACAGCGTGCCGTTCAACCCGCTGTTCCTCTATAGCGGGGTCGGCCTCGGCAAAACCCATCTGATGCACGCGATCGCCTGGCATGTCCGCTTGCGTGCCCCCGCCCGCAAGGTGATCTATTTGTCCGCTGAGAAATTCATGTATCAGTTTGTCAAAGCCGTGCGTTTCCGCTCGACGATTGACTTCAAGGAACAGTTCCGCTCGGTTGATCTTCTGATGATCGATGACGTGCAGTTTGTCAGCGGCAAGGAATCGACCCAGGAGGAACTGTTCCATACCTTCAACGCGCTGGTTGACCAGAACCGCCAGATCGTGTTCTCGGCCGACAAGTCGCCCTCCGACCTCGAAGGCCTGGAGGAGCGCATGCGCTCGCGGCTCGGCTGGGGCCTGGTTGCCGATATTCATCCGACGACCTACGAATTGCGCCTCGGCATCCTGCAGTCGAAAGCCGAGCAGAGCGGGCTGCGGGTGCCGCCAAAGATCATTGAGTTTCTCGCCCACAAGATCGTCTCGAACGTTCGCGAACTCGAAGGCGCGCTCAACCGCATCACCGCGCAGATGCAGTTCGTCAACCGCGACATGACGCTCGAAAGCGTCCAGGAGCTGCTGCACGACCTGCTGCGCGCCAACGAGCGGCGGGTTACGATCGACGAGATTCAGAGAAAAGTTGCCGAGCACTTCAACGTCAAGATGGCCGAGATGACCTCGGCGCGGCGCGCCCGGATCGTCGCTCGGCCGCGCCAGGTCGCGATGTACCTGGCAAAGCAGCTGACCTCGCGCTCGCTGCCCGAGATCGGCCGCAAGTTCGGCGGCCGCGACCACACGACGGTCATTCACGCCGTGAAGAAGATCGAGGAGCTGGTGGTCGGCGACCGCGCACTCGCCGAGGATGTCGAGCTCTTGCGGCGGATGCTGCAGAGCTAGCCCTGGTCTCGGACGAACCGCCGGCTATGGCGCCGCCGGTTCCGTGCTATACTGCCTTCCCGTCTGCCGCTCCCCCGAGGGGTGACGAAGCGGCGGCCGCGGTCTTCGTTCGGTCCGCCAAGAGTCGTGTAGCAAAATGAAACTAACCATCGAACGGGCGGCCCTTCTCCGGGCGCTGAGCCACGTGCAGAGCGTCGTCGAGCGGCGCACCACGATCCCGATCCTGTCGAACGTGTTGCTCGCCGCGGAAGCCGGCAATCTGGCGCTCAGCGCGACCGACATGGATCTTGAAATCGTCGAGCGGGTGGCGGCGCGAGTCGAGCGCGACGGGCACACCACCGCCCCGGCGCACACCCTATACGACATCGTCCGCAAGCTGCGCGAGGGCGCGCAGGTCGAATTGGAGACGCCGGGCGGAGCCGGCGGCGGGCGCAACGAGATGGTGCTGCGCTCGGGCCGCTCGACCTTCACCCTCGCCTGCCTGCCGCCGGAGGATTACCCGGTGATGTCGGCTGGCGAACTGCCGCATCATTTCGCGCTGTCCGCCGCCGAGCTGCGGGGCCTGATCGACCGTACCCGGTTCGCGATCTCGACCGAGGAAACGCGCTATTACCTCAACGGCATCTATCTGCACGCGACCAAGGCCAACGAGGTGCCGGTGGTGCGCGCTGTCGCGACCGACGGGCACCGGCTGGCCCGCGTCGAAATAACCGCACCGGAAGGGGCGGCCGGCATGCCGGGGGTCATCGTGCCGCGCAAGACCATCCTGGAGTTGCGCAAGCTGGTCGAGGAAGGCGCGGCCGAGGACGAAGTGCAGATCTCGCTTGGCGAAACCAAGATCCGCTGCGCGATCGGCGAGGCGGCGCTGACCTCGAAACTGATCGATGGCACCTTCCCCGATTACGACCGGGTGATCCCCGCCAACAACGACAAACTCCTCGAAGTCCCGTGCAAGGAATTCGCCGAGGCGGTCGACCGGGTATCGACGATCTCGACCGAGCGCAGCCGCGCCGTCAAGCTGGCGATCGAGAGGGGCGGCCTGATCGTCTCGGCGACCAGCCCGGAAAACGGCACCGCGGTCGAGGAACTCGAGGTGCGCTACGAGAGCACCCCCATAGAGATCGGCTTCAACTCGCGCTACCTGCTCGACATCACCGAGCAGATCGGCGGCGAATACGTGCAGTTTCAGATGTCGGACGCCGGCTCGCCGACCATCTTGCGCGACAGCGCCGACGCCAGCGCGCTCTATGTCCTGATGCCGATGCGGGTGTGATCGAGAGCACTCTTCGGGCGGCTGGATTCGCTGGAAATTCAGCGCTTTCACCCCATATGACGATGATGCTTGCCGCGGCGCACGAAGACCGTCAGGGCGCCGCCGCCGTGGATTTCGCGACGCGCGGCGCGCGGGTTGGCGTCACCCGACTGGTCCTCACCGATTTCCGCAATTATCGCACGACCCGGCTCGAATTCGATGCCGCGCCGGGCGTGCTGCCGATCGTGCTGACCGGCCCCAACGGCGCCGGCAAAACCAATCTGTTGGAGGCAATCTCGCTCCTCTCTCCCGGCCGCGGCCTGCGCAATGCGCGGCTCAGCGACATCGACCGGCGCGACCCGTCCGCGTCCGGTTGGGCGGTGGCCGCGACGATCGCGACGCGGCGCGGCACGCTCCGCATCGGTACCGGACGAGAGGCGGCGGGCGGCCTTCAGCCCACGGGCTCGTCCCGTGGCGGCGAGCGCCGGACGATCCGCATCGACGGCGAGCCGGCGCGCGGCCAGGCTGCCTTGGCCGAGCGGCTTGGCGTATTGTGGCTGACGCCGCAGATGGATCGGCTCTTTGTCGAGGGCCCGGCCGGGCGGCGCCGGCTGATGGACCGGCTCGTGCTCGGGCTCGATCCGGCGCACGCCGCGCGGGTCGCGCGCTACGAGCAGGCGCTGCGCGAGCGCTCGCGGCTGCTGCGGGAGGGTCCGAACGATCCGGCCTGGCTCGGCGCGCTCGAGGCGATCATGGCGGCGGAAGGCGTCGCGGTCGCCGCGGCGCGACGCGAGACGATCGAGCGGCTCGACCGGGTGTGCGCCGAGGCGGAGGGCGCCTTTCCGCGCTGCCGCCTGACCCTTGTCGGGACGCTGGAGGACTGGCTCGGCGCGCTGCCGGCGCTCGCCGTCGAGGAGCGCTTCGGCTCGGGGCTGGCGAGCAGCCGGGCGAGCGATGCGGCGTCGGGCGGCGCCGGGCTCGGGCCGCATCGCTCCGATTTGGCGGTTACCCATGCCGACAAGGGCATCGCCGCCGAGATGGCCTCGACCGGCGAGCAGAAGGCATTGCTGATCGCGATCCTGCTCGCCCAGGCGCGCCTCCAGCGCGCGGTGCGCGGCGAGCCGCCGCTGCTGCTGCTCGACGAGGTCGCCGCGCATCTCGATCCGGCCCGGCGTGAGGCCTTGTTCGGGGTGCTGGCCGGGCTCGAAAGCCAAACCTGGATGACCGGCACCGACGCCGCGTTGTTCGCGCCGCTCCGCGGCGCAGCCCGCTTCATGTCGGTGGCGGACGGTGCTCTTTCTGAAACAACCTGTTGAAGCCAATGACCAATCCCACTCCTTCCGCTGAACCCATGCCCGGTGACGCCAGCGGCGCGCTGGCGCTGAACGGCGGCGCGGCGCCGGCCGGCGGCGATGACGAGCCGCGCGCCTACGACGAGCATTCGATCAAGGTGCTGCACGGGCTCGACCCGGTGAGGAAGCGCCCGGGCATGTATATCGGCGACACCGACGACGGCTCGGGCCTGCATCACATGATCTACGAGGTCGTCGACAACGCGATCGACGAGGCGCTCGAAGGCTTCTGCGACACGGTCACCGTGACGCTCAACGCCGACGGCTCGTGCACCGTCACCGACAACGGCCGCGGCATCCCGGTCGGCATTCACGACGAGGAGGGCGTCTCGGCCGCCGAGGTCATCATGACCCAGCTGCATGCCGGGGGAAAATTCGACCAGAACTCGTACAAGGTGTCGGGCGGGCTGCACGGCGTCGGCGTATCGGTCGTCAACGCCTTGTCGGAGCGCCTCGACATGCGGATCTTCCGCGAGGGGGCGGAGTGGTTCATGCGCTTCCGCGACGGCGTCCCCGAGGCGCCGCTGGCCGAAGTCGGGCCGGCGCCGGCATTGCCGACCGGCCCGGCGAAGACCGGCACCGAGATCACCTTTCTGCCGAGCTCCAACACCTTCACCCAGACCGAGTTCGACTTCACGACGCTGGAACACCGGCTGCGCGAACTCGCCTTTCTCAACAGCGGCGTCACCCTGGTGCTGACCGACCAGCGCGAGGTCGAGCCGAAGAGCGTGACCTTCCACTATGACGGCGGGCTCGAGGCCTTTGTCCATTACCTCGACCACTCGAAGCAGGCGCTGCACGCGCCGCCGATCGCGATCCGCGGCGAGAGCAAGCTTGCCCCGGCGCAGGCCGGGGGCATCATCGTCGAGATCGCGATGGAGTGGACCGACTCCTACCACGAGTCGATGCTGTGCTTTACCAACAACATCCCGCAGCGCGACGGCGGCACGCATCTCGCCGGGTTCCGCGGGGCGCTGACCCGCACCGTCAACGCCTACGCCAACGACAGCGGCATCGCCAAAAAGGAAAAGGTGGCGCTGACCGGCGAGGACATGCGCGAGGGCCTCACCTGCATCCTGTCGGTAAAGATGCCGGACCCGAAATTCTCGTCGCAAACCAAGGACAAGCTGGTGTCGTCCGAGGTGCGGCCGGTGATCGAGGGCATCGTCGCCGACCGGCTGCAGCAATGGTTCGAGGAACACCCGGCCGACGCGCGAAAAATTATCGGCAAGGTGGTCGAGGCGGCGGCGGCGCGCGAGGCGGCCCGTAGGGCGCGCGACCTGACCCGGCGCAAGACCGCGCTAGACATCTCCAACCTGCCGGGCAAGCTCGCCGACTGCCAGGAGCGCGACCCCGCGAAGAGCGAACTCTTCATCGTCGAGGGCGACAGCGCCGGCGGCTCCGCCAAACAGGGGCGCAACCGCGCCTTCCAGGCGATCCTGCCGCTCAAAGGCAAGATCCTCAACGTCGAGCGCGCCCGCTTCGACAAGATGCTGAGCTCGGCCGAGATCGGCACGTTGATCCAGGCGCTCGGCACCGGCATCGGCGCTGAGGATTTCGAGGCCGACAAGGCGCGCTATCACCGCATCATCATCATGACCGACGCCGATGTCGACGGCAGCCACATCCGCACGCTGTTGTTGACGTTTTTCTTCCGCCAGATGCGGCAGCTGATCGAGAAGGGCTTTCTCTATATCGCCCAGCCGCCGCTCTACCGGCTGCAGCGCGGCAACGCGAAAGCGGTGTACCTGAAGGACGATCCGGCGCTCGAAGCCTATTGCTTCGATGCGGCGTTGCGCGACGCGGTTTTCACCCAGCACGACGGCGGCCAGCGCGCCAGTAACGATCTGCGCGATCTCCTCGAGCAGGCGCGGGTGCAGCGGCGCTGGCTGCAGCCGCTGGCCCTCAAGGTCGGCAATCTCGACGTTGTTGAGCAGGCGGCGATCGCCGGCGCGCTGGCCGCCGGGCTGCCGGCCGACCCGACCCGCGCGATCGAGTTGGCGCACCGCACCGCCGAACGGCTCAACCAGCTGAACGACGGCCCGGACGGCGAGTGGCGCGGCGAGGTCATCGCCGGCGAGGGGTTGGTTTTTACCCGCAACCGCCAGGGCGTCGACGAGCGGCGGCTGATCGACGCGGCGCTGCTCAGGTCGAGCGAGGCGCGCCGGCTCGACGGCGAGGCCGCGCGGCTGCGCGAAATCTACGAGCGGCCCGGCAAGCTCGTCGCGCGCGACAAGGAATACCGCATCCCCGGCCCGACGGCGCTGGTCGACGCGGTCATCGAATTGGGCCGCCGCGGCATCGAGGTCAACCGCTACAAAGGCCTCGGCGAGATGAACCCCGACCAGCTATGGGAAACGACGCTCGATCCCGAGGTCCGCTCATTGCTGCAGGTCCGCGTCAGCCACGAGGATCTGGCCGAGGAAACCTTCTCGACCCTGATGGGCGACCTCGTCGAACCCCGCCGCGACTTCATCCAGCAGAATGCGCTCTCGGTCGCGAATCTCGACGTGTGAGCCGCGAATTGGGGGGCTTAAGCGCCCTTTAGCGTGACGTCTTCGAAGGGCGCGGAGTAGGGGAAGCCCGCGATCTTGCCGAATGACGAATTGCCGACACGTGGGCCGACGCCGTTCATAAAGGCGAGTTGCCAAATCGGCGCGTAAATCGCCTTCTCGTAGACGAGCTGCTGCATCCTATCGAGGATCGCCGCCCGTTTCTTCGGGTCGAGTTCGTTGGCCTGCTGCGGATAGAGTTCGTCGATGTCGGGATAGCTGCCGTAGCAGTAGGCGCCGCCCTTGACGACGAACGAAGAAAGCCGGGTCGCGGCGTTGCCGAAGGCCCCGCTCGCGCCGCGCAGGACGCCGCGGGCATATTTCTTGCCGGCATAGGCGGCGATAAAGCCGGCCCGCTCGATCGGCTGCAGTTTGGTGCGAATGCCGACCTGCTGGAGATTGGTGACCGCGACCTCGCCGATGTTGGAGTACGAGCTGTCGCAATAGAACGGTCCGGCGTCGAACCCGTCGGGGTGGCCGGCCGCCGCCAGCAGTTTTTTGGCCTTGGCGAGATCGTAAACCGCGGGTGGCGGCTGCCAGAAATATTCGAAGCTGTCGGGGACGATGCTGTTGGATGTTTTGCAGCCCCCGAGGAATAGAGCTTCGTTCATCCCGTCGCGATCGAGCGCGAGATTGGCGGCCTGCCGCACCCGCAGATCGTGCCACGGCGATTGTGCGTCCCACTGCTCGGGGAAGTAGATCCAGTTCGATGCCTGGGTGACCACCGATTTCATGCTGAGGCCCGGGGTGCGCTGCACCTCCTGGGCGAGTTCGCCGCGGATCGAGTAGGCGATGTCGATTTCGCCGCGTTTCAGCGCTGCCAGCCGAGTCGACTCGTCGGGGACCGAGCGCATCACGATGCGCTTGACCGCGGGGGTCTTGCGCCAATAGCCCTCGAACGCCTCGAGCACCAATTCGACCCCGGGGGTGAACGAGACGAACTTGTAGGGGCCGGCACCGATCGGCGCCTTCTTGAAGCCGTCGTCGCCAACCTTCTCGACATATTTCCTCGGGACGATCCAGCCGGCGCCGCTGGCGCTCGAATAGAACGTCAGAAAGTCAGGCCACGGCTCCTTGAGCTTGAAGCGCACATGGCGGGCATCGGGCGCTTCGACCCCCGCGACGCGCTCTTTCATCAGCGCATGCGCGGCGCCGCGATAGCGTTCGAACGAGAATTTGACGTCATCGGCCGTCACCGGCTCGCCATTGTGAAATTTGGCGCCCTGGCGAAGCACGAACTCGTAGCTGAGGTTGTCCTCGCCGCGCGACCAGGATTCGGCGAGGCTCGGCGCCTGCAGCTTGTCGGGCATCGGCTTCACCATCGCGTCATGCAGCGCGTAAAGCACCATGAACGGCGTGATGAGCCCCTGCGTGTCGGCCGGATCGAACCATGTCGGCGCGAGGGAGACGTGGATCCCCCAGATCAGCTGGCCCTGCGGCGGGGCGGCGCGCGCCACCCCCGGAGCACCGGCGGCCAAGCCCAGCGCGGCACCCGCGAGCAGGTCGCGCCGCGTCATGCGGGGCGGTGTCGCTGACATGCTCATAACGCCTCCATCCCGGCGGCCATGTTGCGCAATGGCCTTGGGCGAAGCGTACACCAGGCTTGCCGCGAATGTCTCGCGGCCATCGTCGGAGGCGCAGGCTACCGAGCGCACGAAGCCGCGCCAGGCGCGGCCTCTGGCGATGGCCGCGCCGCGCGGTTGCCGCCGCGAAAACTAATCGGCGGCTTCTTTCACCGCTTCGGGGAGCGGCTCGGCGCCGGTCCAGGCGTGCTCGGCGAGGTCGAAGAGGATGCCTTCGGGACCGTACATCTTGGTTTCGTACCCGCCGACCCGCTCGGGTTCGGACTGGTCCATGTAGTGCTTGCCGCCGTGGGAAGCGACCTTTGTCGCGGCGGCGTCGAGATCGTCGACCAGGATGCCGAAATGGTGCAGCCCGGTATAGTCCATGCCCTTGCCGATCTGGTCCGACTTGAAGCGCAGGATCGCGAGGTCGATCGTGCCGTCGCTCAGATGGTGGCCATAGGCGAGCGGCCCGTCGTTCGAGCGCACGATCTTGAAGTCGAACGCCTTGACATAGAAATCGGCCATCTTGTCGGGGTCTTTGCAGGCGATCGCGAGGTGGCGCAGCTTGGCCATTTGTGTGTCCTTTCCGACGCTGACAATTTTTGTTCGTCACCCCCGCGAAAGCGGGGGTCCAGGGCGAGCGACGCAGCCGCCGGCTGGATTCCCGCTTTCGCGGGAATGACGACAGGGGTTATTCGGCGGCGTGTTTGACGGGTTCGGTGTTCGCCTCGGGCAGCGGCTCGGCGCCGGCCCAGCCGTGCTCGGCGATGTCGAACAGGATGCCCTCGGGGCCATAGAATTTCTTCTCGAAATAGCCGGCCTGGTGACCCTGCTGGCCCTGGTCGATGTAATGCTCGGCGCCGAGGCTCTCGAGCTTCTTCGAGAATTGATCGACGTCCTCGACCAAGACGCCGAAATGGTGGATGCCGCGATAGTCCATGCCCTTGCCGAGCTGGTCGGTCTTGAACTTGAGGATCGCCATGTTGAGCGTGCCGTCGGAGAGAAACACGCCATCGGCCAGCACCCCGTTGGGCCGGCCGACCTCGACGAAATCGAACGCCTTCTTATAGAACTCGGCCATCGCCTCCGGGTCCTCGGCGGCGATCGCAATGTGGCGCAGCTTGGCCATGACGTCCCTCCTCGCGGAAATTGGTGCGGCTATCTAGCACGACCGGCGCTTCATCTCGAAGCGTCCTGTAGCGTTCGCAGCGAAATTCCGGCCAGAACGCTCGACATGCTGCGGCCGACGCGGGCCAACGCGGCGTCGCGATCGAACAGCCCAAACCGGTCGAATTCCGGCAGCATCCTGCCGTTGAGCGCGAAATGCGAAGTGCAGACGAGCGTCCCCGGGTCCGGCAGGGCGGCCAGCAGCCAGACGAAGAGCGCGAGGTCCTTGCCGCGGCGATAGGGAAAAACCCCGAGCGGCCGCAATTCCGCCGGCGGCGCGTCGAGCCCGGTTTCCTCGAATAATTCGCGCCGCGCCGCCGCCGCGAGGCTCTCGCCCGGCTCGGCAACGCCCTTCGGGATGTCCCAGCGCGGCGAGCGCGTCGCGTGCCCGAGCAGCAAAAGCTCGCCGTCGGTGACGATGACGCCGCAACTGGTGACGGGCGCGATCATCGCGTCACATCCCGGCCGAGACGCCGCCGTAGAAGCCGTGGTGCGGGTCCTGGTCGGCGCCCCCATCGCGCGGGGCGCAGGCGGCCGCGAGGAGGCAGGCGAGCAGGCACAGCATCAGCTTTTTCACGGCTCGCCTCCCGGACCACAACGATGTCTCGTCCATATCCGCTTTCCTACCCGCTTCACCGTCGTTAGAAGCTAGGATCGCCGCAGCCGTCGAGCAATGGAGAGAAACCGGATGACCGAGGAGAAGATGCGCTGCTACCGGCCGCTGATCATCGGGCGGCGCGGCGCTGTCGCGGCCAACCACCCGCTGGCGGCGCAGGCCGGGCTCGTGGCGCTGCGCGCCGGCGGCAACGCGGTCGACGCGGCGGTCGCGACGGCGCTGACGCTGGCGGTCGTCGAGCCGATGATGTCGGGGCTCGGCGGCGACGCCTTCTACAATGTCTTCGACGCGCGCACCGGCCGGGCGACCGTGTTCAACGCCACCGGCCCGGCGCCTCTGGCCGCGACGCCCGAGCGCTATCGCGCCGGCATCCCCCGCACCGGGCCGATGTCGGCGTCGGTGCCGGGGATGCTCGCCGGGCTGGAACTGATGCACCGCGATTTCGGCCGGCTGGCGTGGCGCGAATTGTTCGGCGAGGCGATCCGTCATGCCCGGGACGGGTTCGGCGCGACCCGGCATTACCGGCATTTCGCCGGCGAATACCTCGCCTGTCTGCGGGCTGACCGGCGCAGCGCCGCCGCCTTCCTGAGCGAGGGCGAGGCTCCCGCGGTGGGCGCCGCGATCGTGCAACCCGAGCTTGCCCGCACCCTGGAGGAACTCGCGAGCGAGGGGGCCGAGTGCTTCTATCGCGGCGCCCTGGCGCGCCGCTTCGCCGCCGCCTGCGCCGCCGCCGGCGCGCCGATCGCCGAAGTGGACCTCGCCGAATTCGAGGCCGAGCGGCAGCAGCCGATCGCGGTCGATTATCGCGGCTTCACGGTCATCGAGGCGCCGCCCAACTCAACCGGCTTTGTGCTGCTGCAGGAACTGAAGATCGCCGAGCATTTCGATCTCGCCGCGATGGGCCTCGGCTCGGCCGATCTGGTCCATGTCATGGTCGAGGCGAAAAAGCTTGCCTTCGCCGACCGCGAGCGCTGGGGGAGCGACCCGCGCACGCTCGAGGCGCCGCTCGAGGAATTGCTGTCGGCGGATTACGCGGCGCGCCTGGCCGCCCGCATCGACCGGCAGCGCGCCGCCCCGCTCCGCGCCATTCCCGATGCGGCCGGCGACACGACCTATTTCTGCACCGCCGACGGCGACGGCAACGCGGTCTCCGGCATCCAGAGCATCAACAGCGCGTGGGGCTCGGGGGTGACCGCCGGCGACACCGGCATCCTCCTCAACAACCGCATGGCGTACTGGCATCTGGATACCGGCCACCCGAATTACCTGCGGCCCGGCCGCCGCGTGCGCCACACGATGAACCCGCCGATGGTGCTGAAGGATGGCGCGCCGTGGGCCGTCTTCGGCACGCCCGGCGCCGACAATCAGGTGCAGATCAATTTCCAGATCATGATCGCTATGGCGGATTTCGGCCTCGATCCGCAGCAGGCCGCCGAGCTGCCGCGCTGGACCTCGAACGTCTCGGGCGAATACGCCAATTACCCGCACGATGGCCCGGACGTGCTGACGATGGAGCGGCGCTTCTCCGACGACGTTCGGCGCGAGCTGGCGCGGCGCGGCCATCCGGTCGACACGGTCGGCGATCTCGAAGGCCCGTGCAGCGTCGAGATCATCCGCCGTGACGCCGCGAGCGGCATGCTGCTGGCCGGCTCCGACCCGCGCCGCGACGGCTGGGCGCTCGCCTGGTGAGCGGCAGCGCCTGATGAGAGCCGTGTTGTGCCGCGCCTGGGGCGGTCCCGACACGCTGCGGCTTGAGGAGGTCGCGCCGGCGCCGCTGCGCGCCCACGAGGCGCGCATCCGCGTTCGCGCCGCCGGGGTCAATTTCGCCGATAGTTTGATGATCGCCGGGAAATACCAGGTCAAGCCGGAATTCCCGTTCACCCCGGGCCTTGAAGTCGCCGGCGAGGTCGTCGAATTCGGCGCCGGGGTCACGCATCTCGCGCCCGGCCGGCGCGTCCTCGCGGTACTGCGTTTCGGTGGCGGATATTCTGAGGAGATCGTCGTCGATGCCGCGGCCGTCGTGGCGATCCCCGACGCGATGGACTTCGTCACCGCCGCCGCCTTTCCGGTCGCTTACGGCACGTCGCATTTCGCGCTGACGCATCGCGGCCATCTGCGGCCGGGCGAGACGCTGCTGGTGCTCGGCGCCGCCGGCGGGGTTGGGCTGACCGCCGTCGAGCTCGGCAAGGAATTGGGGGCTCGCGTCATCGCGGCGGCCGGCGGACCCGAGAAGCTCGCCGTCGCGCGCGAGCACGGCGCCGACGAAGTGATCGACTACCGCAGCGAGAGCATCCGCGACCGGGTGCGGGAATTGACCGGCGGGCTCGGCGCCGACGTCGTGTTCGATCCGGTTGGCGGCGACGCCTTCGACCAGGCATTGCGCGCGGTCAATTGGGAGGCGCGCATGCTGGTCATCGGGTTTGCCGCGGGCCGCATCCAGTCGGTGCCGGCCAACCTGATCCTCGTCAAGAACATCTCTGTCATCGGCGTTGTCTGGGGCGCCCAGGCGGCGCGCGACCCGGCATTGGTCAGCCGCAACCTCGCCGAGCTGGTGCGCTGGTGGGAGGCCGGGCGGCTGCATCCGGTAGTCGGGAAAACCTTCCCGCTGGCCGAGGCCGGCGCGGCGATGAATGCGCTGCTGTCGCGCCGCCATGCCGGCAAGATTGTGCTGGAGACCTAAATTCGGCGCGGCGCCGGGCACCGGGCTCTGTTCGCGCCGTGGTTTCGCTTGCCGCGAGCAGCACCGCCTCTAATATGGATCGCACACCGGCCGGAGGGGGCCGCGCCGCAACCGAAACGGGGGATCGGGTGGGCCTATCGAGGATCGCGACGCGGGCGGCACGCGCGGGGGCGGTTTTGGCGCTGGCCGGCCTCTTGTCGGCAGCGCTGGCGCCCGGTGCGCTGGCGCAGATCAGCCTGGGCTCGCCCGGCGACCCGGCGCACATCGCGCTGGGCGCCGGCGCCTTCGACGTGACGCCGAGCAGCTCGCACAAGGACGCCCGCACCGCCGCCGAGTTCCGCGGCGAATACCGATTCGGCGACGTCTGGTGGGTCATTGCGCCGTTCGTCGGCGTATCGGCGACCAGCGACGGCGCATTCTACGGCTATGGCGGGTTTGGTTTCGACATCAACTTCACCCCCAATATCGTGCTGACCCCGAACGGCGCGGCCGGCTATTTCGAAAGGGGCTCGGGCACCAATCTCGGCTCGTGGTGGGAATTCCGCACCGGCGCGGAACTGGCCTACCGATTTGCCGATCAGAGCCGGCTCGGCATCGCGGTCAACCATACCTCGAACGCCGGCCTCACCAAGCGCAATCCCGGCGAGCAGTCGATCGTGCTGATGTACAGCATCCCGGTGCACTGAAGGCCGCGTGATGGAGATTTCCGGGCATGCGGCGCTGATCAGCGGCGGCGCCTCGGGGCTCGGCTTGGCGACGGCGCGGGCTCTGGCGCAAGGCGGCGCCAAAATCGCCATTCTCGATATCAACGAGGCGGCCGCTCGGCAGGCGGCGCAAGAGATCGGCGGCCTTGCCTTCACCTGCGACGTGGCCGACGCCGCGAGCACCGAGCGCGCCGTCGCGGCGGCGCGCGAACGACACGGAGCGGCGCGGATCGTCGTCGCCTGCGCCGGCATCGGCCCGGCGGCGCGCATCGTCGGCCGCGGCGGCGCGATGCCGCTCGACGCCTTCCGCCGGGTGATCGAGATCAACCTGGTCGGCAGCTTCAATCTGCTGCGCCTCGCCGCCGCCGACATGGCCCCGCTGGAGCCGCTGGGCGAGGGTGAACGCGGGCTCGTCGTGCTGACCGCGTCGGTCGCGGCCTACGAGGGGCAGATCGGGCAGGCCGCTTACGCCGCCTCCAAGGGCGGCGTCGTCGGCCTCGTGCTGCCGGCAGCGCGCGAGCTGGCGGGATCGGGGGTGCGGGTCGTCGCGATCGCGCCGGGCATTTTCGCGACGCCGATGCTGGCGGCGCTGCCGCAACCGGTCCAGGACGGCCTCGCCGCGAGCGTGCCGTTTCCCAACCGCCTCGGCCGCCCCGAGGAATACGCCCGGCTGGTTCTCGACATCTGCCGCAACCCGATGCTCAACGGCTCGGTCATCCGCCTCGACGGGGCCTTGCGCATGGCGCCGCGCTAGGTCGCGGCGCGGCGCTTCGTCGGCCTATCCGGGCCTAGAAGACGACGCCGGTTTCCACCAAGAACCGCGCCTGCGTTTTGGTGTTGCCGCCGCTGCCGAAGGCGTCACCCGCGGTGACGCTGTACAGCTGGGTCAGCGACGCCTCGCCGCGCACGAAGAAGATGCCGGCCTGCCACGTCGGGGTCAGGGTAAACGACATCGCCGAACTGCCGGGGCCAAATCCAAGCAACCCAGCGCCGTTCCCGGCTCCGCTCGAACCGATGTATTCCCACCGCCCGGCAAGGTTAATGTTGTCGGTGAACTTATAGTTGGCAAGAATCGCTCCGCCAAAGGTATCGGAGCTATTGAGGATCGGTGTGGCCAGCGACAGATCCTTGTCGACGTGGGTGTACTGGATATAGGGGGTGATCGTCCACGGCGCATTATTGTACGTGTAGCTCGCCTCGATCATCGTGCTGTTGTTGTATTGGGAGAGGGACGGGGTATTGGTCGCGGTAACGCGATCGAACGGGCCGCCGCCGGTCAGGACAACTGAATTGATGGGGTCGATCGTCCAAGTCGCCGAACCGGTCAGGTAATTGTATTGCCCGGTATAGAAGCCATCGTTCAGGGACAGCGACCACGCGACGGGACCGGTCGTCAAATTGGCCTGCACACCGGTGTTGACGACGTTTTCCTGCGACCACAACAAGCCGCGCTCGATATTCATGTTCTGGAAGGTGAACATGTATTCGGCGCCGATCAAGGTCGGCAGCTTGCCGCCCTGGATATTGAAATTGTCGTTGATCACGACCTTGCCCCAGGCGATGGGCAGCCCTCCAAAGAAATTTACCGATGACGGCATATCCGTGGATGAGGCGCCGGGCAGCTTATTCCGGTACGGCAAACCCAGCGTCGGCAGCGAATAGATGCCGGGCTCCAGGAAGAACTGGAAGAAGCCGGAAGTGGTCTGCAGGGAAGCCTGGGCGTTGCTGATGTCTACGGTGGTCGCTCTGTCAAAGAACAGCGGGTCCGACTGCGTCAAGAAGAGGCCGCTCGCGGCACCGGTCACGTACATCGGCCCAAAAAACGGCGCGACGTCGAAATGGAACGGGTCCGGGTTGGCGGCAAGCGGACCCGACAGCGACGGCGTCGTCATCGCATTGGAGGTCGGCGCGGCCGGCGCCGCCGCAGGTGCGGCGGGCGGCGGCGCCCCGGGCGGCGGCGGTGGCGGCGGTTGCTGCGCCATTGCCGGCGCGGGCGCCGCAACTTGCCACGCGGCCGCCATCAGGCACGCCGTTCCGATACGCAATGCGCTCGAGAAACTGAACATCATCGACCCATTCCCCCGTCGCCCTGCCACTGCGGCGGTGACCGACCCACTCGGCAGCACCCGCGGCTTTGGCTATTGTCCCGAAGCAAATTCGCCCGCCGATTTTATTACAAGCTTTTGTATACCAAGACAGAAGTTCACCAGTCGCGACTACTATCGAGGCCGCCTTGGCAAAATAGTCACAGATCGCCCAGAAACGCGGCAATTTGGCCACCGGCCGAGCAGCCGGAAGCGGCCGGAACGCCGCTGACGCTCACGGGACCACCTCGCCGTGGATCGCGAGATCCAAACCCTCGCGCTCGGTGTCGCTGTCGACCCGCAGCCCGATCGCCAGATCGATCAGCTTGAGCAGAATCAGGCTGACGATCGCGTCGTACAGCGCGACCACGACGACGGCGTAGAGCTGCAGCAGCACCTGGTGCGGGTTGCCGTCGATCAGGCCGCTGTGACCGGCGCTGACCGCCGAGACCGCGAGCACCCCGGTCAGCAGCGCGCCGACCGTGCCGCCAATCCCATGCACCCCGAAGGCGTCGAGGCTGTCGTCATAGCCGAGCGCGTTCTTCAGGCCGGTGGCGCCCCAATAGCACGCGATGCCGGCCGCGATGCCGATGATCAGCGCGCCGCGCGGATCGACAAAGCCCGAGGCCGGGGTGATCGCCACAAGCCCCGCGACCGCGCCCGAGCAGATGCCGAGCACGCTCGGCTTGCCCCGCAATCCCCACTCGACAAACATCCAGGTCAGCGCCGCCGTCGCGGTGGCGATCTGCGTCACCGCCATCGCCATGCCGGCGCTGGCGCCGGCGCTCACCGCCGAACCGGCGTTGAAGCCGAACCAGCCGACCCACAACAGCGAGGCGCCGATCATGCTGAGGACGAGATTGTGCGGCGCCATCGGCTCGCGCTGGTAGCCGCGCCGGCGGCCCAGCATCAGCGCGCACATCAGCCCCGCGACCCCGGAGTTGATGTGCACGACCGTGCCGCCGGCGAAATCCAGCACACCGGCGCCATTGAGAAATCCGTCGGCGCCCCACACCCAGTGCGCGATCGGCGCATAGACCAAAACCGCCCACAGGCCGATGAACCACAGCAGCGCCGAAAACTTCATGCGGTCGGCCACCGCGCCGCAAATCAGCGCCGGCGTGATGATCGCAAACGTCATCTGAAAGCACATGTAGACCGATTCGGGGATCGTCTTCGCCAGGTCGTTGACCGCGTCGAGGTTCATGCCCATCAGCAGAACCCGGCTCATGCCGCCGACGAACGGGCTGCCGGTGGTGAACGCCATGCTGTAGGTGAGGACCGTCCACAGCACCGTCACTAGGCAGGTCACGGCGAAACTCTGCATCATCGTGGCGAGCACGTTCATCTTGCGCACCATGCCGCCGTAGAACAGCGCCAGCCCGGGGATCGTCATCATCAGCACAAGCGCGACCGAGGTCAGCATCCACGCGGTGTCACCGCTGTCGATCTTCGGCGCCGCCGCGGCGGGGGCCGCGCTCTGAGCCATCGCTGAGAGCGCCCAGCCCGGCAGCGCCGCGGCCGCGAGGACGGCGCTCTTTCGGATACGGCAGAAAGGTCTCATCAGCCTCGGTTCCCCAATGGCAGCGTTTCGGAAGTTGCCCGGCAAGAGGAGGGCCGCTCGTCCACCGAGCGGCCCAGGTTCTTTGATGCGGCGGGACCTGGTCTGGCCCCGCCGCCAAGTTCCGATTTCGCGGGATCCCGTTTACTCGGCAGCCGACGCCGAGCTCATGGCCGGGATGTCCTCGCCATCGCCAAAGTTGTAGGCGGTCTCGCCGTGCACCGCATCGTCGCCGACGCGCAGCGTCGCCTCGTCCATCCGCAAGGACACGAAGATCGATATCACCTTGAGGATGACGAAGGTGGCGATGACGTTGAACACGATGATGAACAGCGCGGCGTAGATCTGCAGCAGCAGCTGGTTGAAATTGCCGTAGAGCCAGCCCGTCGCGCTGATGCCGGGGGCATCCTTTTCCGTCCCGATGTACTCGATCATGTCGGGGCAGGCCAAGATGCCGACCAGGAGGCCGCCCATCAAGCCGGCGATGCCGTGGGTCGACAGCACGCTCAGCGTGTCGTCGACTTTCCTGAACAGCGCGGTCGTCTGCACCTTGTTCATGAAGAACCACGGGATGATGCCGGCGCAGATGCCGGTGATGATCGCGCCCCAGCCGTTGACGTAACCGGCGCCCGGGGTGATCGCGACGAGGCCGGCGATCATGCCGTTGACCGCGCCGACCACCGACGGCTTGCCGTAGGACATCGAGTCCATGATCGTCCACACCAACAGCGCGACGCAGGTGCACAAATTGGTGTTGAGGATCGCCGCCGAGGCGTCGGCATTGGCGAAGTAGGGGTCGCCGCCGTTGAAGCCGTTCCAGCCGAGCCACAGGATCCCGGCGCCGGCCAGCGCCATCAGGAGGCTATTGGGCGGGAAGTGGTCGCGATCCTGCTGGATGCGCGGGCCGATCACCGCTGCCGCGACAAAACCCGAGGTGCCGGCGGCGAGGTGGATCACATAGCCGCCCGAGAAGTCGAGCGCCCCGAGCTGGGCCAGCCAGCCGCCGCCCCAGATGCTGAAGCAGCCGACCGTGTAGACGAAGGTCATCCACAAGGGCACGAAGATGATCCACGCCTTGAAGCTCATCCGGCCGATCAGCGAACCGGCGAGGATGATCACGGTGATTGCCGCAAAGACGAACTGGAAGAACATCATCGTCGACATCGGGAAGGCCAGCGGCGGCATGCCCGAGGCGGCGGCCGGGATGTTCGCCTGCCCGAGCAGGAAAGCGGCCGATAATGCCGGTTTAGGCACCCCCCAGAACGGGAACATCTGGTCCCCGAAGGACATGTTGTAGGCCCACAGCACCCAGACGATCATCACCGCGGCGAAGGCGTACATCGCCATGAAGGCCGAATTGAGCGCCCATTTTTTCTTGACGATCCCCCCGTAGAGGATCACCAGCCCCGGGATGCTCTGCAGGCCGACGAACGTCGCGGCGGCCATCTGCCAGGCATTGGAGCCGGTATCGAGCCATTTTGGCGATGGAACTAACATTCTCTCCACCTCTTTCGGTTGCAATCAGACACGGGCGTTTCTAAACCGTGCCCCTCACTGGCGAATGCAAAATGCGCAGCCCGTCGGAGCGGCTTTGAGGCAAGAACCGTGCCTAGAGCAAAACCATGGCCGGTTGCGGATGAGGGATCGGTTCTATGAGGTTGAATCCTATGAGAATTCCGCGCCCCATGCCACGCGGTGCCGCGGCGGTGCAGGGCCGCTGCCCCGGACCGCGGCTATCGCGGCGGTCGGCGATCGCGGCCTGCGCGCTGTTGCTGATGTCAGCCGCCGGCAGCAGCGCGGCCGAGACGGGAATGCTGCGCCTGCGCTGCGCCAATCTCGCGAGCGGCGCGAACTGGCCGGTCGTGGTCGATCTCGATCGCAGCCGGGTCGATTCGTTTCCGGCGACGATCACCGATCGCTGGGTCAGCTGGCGCGATCCGCACCAGGGATTTTTTGACCTGGAACGCGCCACGGGCGAACTGCAGATGCGCAACGCATCGAGTACCGGCGGCTACTTCATGTACTACAAATGCCGACGCGAGTAGACGCAGCGCGCGGCCGCGCACCGGCCGCTAAAATGGGCAATCGGCGAACCGAACGCTCAATCCATAGGCAAAAGACCGCCCATAATTTAGGCAATGTAACTCTACGTTTACAAGCGCGAGCCGCATGAGACGAATTTGGCGAACTTTCAGCGATGTGACGAACGCGCCTGTCGCCTGGCGGGATCGGCGAAATGGCGGAAGTTGAGGTCGGCGTCCGGGCGAGCGTCGGGTTTGCCTCGCAGACCGGGCCGCGCCCGCAGAACGAGGATTTCGCTGGCGCGGTGATCGGCGCCGAGCTGCCCGAGCCGCGCCAGGAGGTGGTGGCGGCGATCGCCGATGGCATCGGCGGCGCCCGGGGCGGCCGGATCGCCGCCGAGACCGCGGTGCGCGGTTTTCTCGACGGGTTTTGCGATCTCCCCGAGACGCTGGAGGTGCAACGCTCCGGCGCCCGGATCGTCAGTTCGCTCAACGGCTGGATCAATTCCCTGGCGCGCCAGGATGCCAAGCTCGCCGGCATGGGATGCACGTTCACCGCCTTGGTGCTGCGCGGCCGCCTCGCCCATCTGCTGCATGTCGGCGATACCCGCGCCTACCGGCTGAGCGGCCGCCGCCTCGCGTGCCTGACGACCGACCATGTGCGCCAGGAAGGCGCCGGCCGCTCGCACACGCTAACCCGGGCGCTTGGCGTCGAAGCGGAGGTGCGGCTCGATTATTCGACGCAGCCGGTGGCGCTGCACGACCGCTTCCTCCTATGCAGCGACGGCGTGCACGGGTCGCTGCCGGAAGCGCGCATCGACGAGATCCTGCGCGAACGCTCGGCCCCCGAGGACACCGCCGGCGCGCTGGTCGCGGCCGCGCTGGAATACGGCAGCACCGACAATTGCACCGCCTTGGTGCTCGACGTGGTCGCGCTGCCGACCGCCGGCTCGGCCGACATCGGCGCCGCGATCATGCAATTGCCGATCATCCCGGTGCCGGTCGATGGCGAGACGGTCGACGGGTTTGTCCTCAAGGCGCTGATCTCGGAAGGGCGCTACACCAGGCTGTTCGCCGCCGAGGACGAGGTCGAGGGCGGCACGGTCGCGCTGAAATTTCCCAAGCCGCAGATCGCCAGCGTCGAAGCCTACCGCGCCGCCTTCGTCCGCGAGGCCTGGGTCGGCGCGCGGGTGCACAACCCCGGGGTCGGCCGCGTCATCGAGCTGCCGCCGGGGCGCCAGAGCAGCCTCTACACCGTGATGCCGCTCTACCAGGGCGAGCTCTTCGAGACGCGGATAGCGCGCAGCCCGGCGCTCGGCCTGGAGGAGGGTCGCAACATCGCGATCCGGCTGGGGCGCGCGGTGGCGGCGCTGCACCGCGCCGGCATCATCCACCGCGACATCAAGCCGGACAACGTGATCCTCGAAGGCGGTGGCTCATTGAAGCTGATCGATCTCGGGGTCGTGCGGGTGCCGGGGCTCGAAGAATTTCCACCGGAGAACATCCCCGGCACGGCGGCCTACATGGCGCCCGAAATGCTGGCCGGCGAACCGGGCAACGAGGCCACCGACCTCTACGCGCTGGGGGTCACGATGTTCCGCGCCTTCACCCGCGAATACCCCTACGGCAACGCCGACGCCGTCAGCCCGCCGCGCCGCACCCGGCCGCGCGATTTTTCCGAATTGCGGCCGGATCTGCCGGCCTGGCTCGAGGCGGTGCTGGCGCGCGCGATCGCGCTCGACCCGGCGAAGCGCTTTGATGACGTGCTCGAGTTCGCGCTGGTGATGGAGGCCGGGCCTTCCCGCCCGCCGGCCGAGATCCGCCGGCCGCAGACGCTCTACGAGCGCGCCCCGCTGCGGGTCTGGCAAGGCATCGCCGCTCTCCTGGCGCTGGCACTGATCGCTTCGCTGATGACGCGGTGAAGCGTTGCGGCGCCGCTCGACGCGTTGACAACAGGTCGCGCGGCTCCGATGCTCCGACCGTCAAAGACGCCGTCCGCGATCGGGCGGGCGCCGGATTGCAGGGGGTCTCGCGATGGCTGACTTGACCGGTGGGTGCCTTTGCGGACGGGTGCGCTACACGTTGAGCGGCGAGCCGGTGTTCAGCGGGCTTTGCCACTGCCGCAACTGCCAGCGCTATACCGGCTCCGCCTTCGAGACGGTCGTCGCATATCCTGCCGCCTCGGTCAGCGTCCAGGGCGAACTCAAGACCTACAACGATACCGGCGATTCCGGTCAGCCGGTTTACCGGCGGTTTTGCCCGAATTGCGGTTCGGGCGTGATCGCCGAGGCGGCTATGCTGCCCGGCATGACGCTCGTGCTGACCGGCACGCTCGACGATCCGGCCACCTACGTGCCGGCGATGGAAATCTATTGCAGCAGCGCCCAGCCCTGGGTGCACGCCGGCGGCGAGCGCGCGCGCTTTCCCAGAATGCCGCCCGGCTGAGCCGGACTCGCCGCGGGCTCAATACCAACCGCCGCATGGCATAAAATAAAAAGGCGATATTATATTTGACAAACTCACGCGCCGAATGTCGTGCCACTAATGGCCTCGGGTTGGCCATTATCAACTAGACAAACAGCCCATGCTGATGCCTCTTCAAACGCTGTTCCGCCCTGCGCGCGTCGCTATCTTGGCGGAGGCGCGCAGGGCCAGATAGCCTCCCGCGAGGGCCGCAGGGATAGTCAGCGAGGCCCCGGCGATAGCCTTCCAGAGGGGCACAACGCCCGGAAATAGAATGGTCAGCGCCATGCCCAAAAACAGGGAGAGTACGCCAACCGCCAGCGAATTCACGATTGGGTTTGCCGGCGCCAGCAGCGCCGCAACATAACCGCCGAGTGTCGTCGAAAAGGTCGTGCCGCAAAAGCCAAAAAATTCGAGGTAGAAATTAAAGCGCAGCGCAACCCATTGTTCGTAAGACCTGTCCACACTATGCCGCCATAGGTGACCGATAACTAACCCTCCGATGACGCCAGCCAGCGCTGAACCGGCGACATCGATGAAAAGGCCAGCCATCACGGCCGTGAGGCGAGTACCCTTCATTTACTGGTGAAGGCCTTTTGGGTGTAAAGTTTCCGGCGCGAGCGACGCGGTATCTACCAAGGGCCGACGCGTGGGTTTGTCACGTAGATAATCGCCAATAAGAACGGGGCCGGGTTTTGCCCGGCCCCGCAGCTTGCGTCGAATGACGGGCGGCCTACACCGAATAATACATCTGGAACTCGATCGGGTGCGGGGTGTGCTCGAAATTGTAAACCTCCTCCCATTTCAGCTCGATGTAGGATTCGATGAAGTCGCGCCCGAAAACTTCGCCCTTCGTCAGGAAGGCATGGTCGTGCGCCAGTTCGCCCAATGCCTCGCGCAATGAGCCGCACACGGTCGGGATGTCCTTCAATTCCTCGGGCGGCAGGTCGTAAAGGTTTTTGTCCATCGCGTCGCCGGGATGGATCTTGTTTTGGATGCCGTCGAGCCCGGCCATCATCATCGCGGCGAACGCCAGATAGGGGTTGGCGGCGGGGTCGGGATAGCGCACCTCGACGCGCTTCGCCTTCGGGCTGGAGACGATCGGGATGCGGCAGGAAGCCGAGCGGTTGCGCGCCGAATAGGCGAGCAGCACCGGCGCCTCGAACCCCGGGATCAGGCGCTTGTAGCTGTTCGTCGTCGGGTTAGTGAAGGCGTTGATCGCCTTGGCGTGGCGGATGATGCCGCCGATGTAGTGGAGCGCGGTTTCCGACAGATCGGCATAGCCGTTGCCGGCGAACAGCGGCTTCTCGTTTTTCCACAATGATTGGTGGGTATGCATGCCCGAGCCGTTGTCGCCCTTGATCGGCTTCGGCATGAAGGTCGCGGTCTTGCCGTACTGGTTGGCGACGTTGTGCACGACGTACTTGTAGATCTGCATGTTGTCGGCGGTGTCGACCAGCGTCGAGAACACAAAGCCAAGTTCGGCCTGTGACGGCGCCACCTCGTGGTGATGCTTTTCGACCTTGAGCCCCATGTCAAACATGACCGACAGCATCTCGGCCCGTAAATCCGATTGGCTGTCGACCGGCGGCACCGGAAAGTAGCCGCCCTTGATCGGCGGCCGATGGCCGGTATTGCCGTCGGGATATTGCTTGTTGGTGACGTAGGGGCCTTCCTCGCTGTCGATCGAATAGCTCGCGGTGTTCATCGAGCTTTCGTAGCGCACGTCGTCGAAGATGAAGAACTCCGCTTCCGGGCCGAAATAGGCGGTGTCGCCGATGCCGGTCGCGACCAGGTGCTGCTCGGCCTTCTTGGCGATCGAGCGCGGGTCGCGGCCGTAGGGCTGCCCGGTCAACGGCTCGTGCACGTCGCAGAACACGATGACCGAGGTCTGCGCCGCGAACGGGTCGAGGACCGCGGTCGAGCAATCCGGCACCAGCAGCATGTCCGATTCGTTGATCGCCTTCCAGCCGGCGATCGACGAGCCGTCGAACGGCACCCCGTCGGTGAGGAAGTCGTCGGTGATCGTGCGGACGTGATGGGCGAGGTGCTGCCATTTGCCGCGCGGATCGGTGAAGCGGAAATCGACGTACTTGGCGTCGTGCTCCTTAATCATCTCGAGAACTTTTTTCGTGTCGGCCATCGCACCATTCCGTTCGCTGGTTGGAGGTTGGTAGGGGTTAGCTTGCTAGGAGCGCAATCGCGGGCCCATCCAAATGTGCAGGCCAAGCCTGCGACGCACCATCAAATCGCACCTGTCAGATCGCATCGGGGCCGCGCTCGCCGGTGCGGATGCGGATCGCCTCATCGATCGTCGAAACAAAGATCTTGCCGTCGCCGATGCGGCCGGTGCGCGCCGCCTGCTGAATCGCTTCGACGGCGCGTTCGACCATCGAATCTTCCATCACCACCTCGATTTTGACCTTCGGCAGGAAGTCGACGACATACTCCGCCCCGCGATAGAGCTCGGTATGACCCTTCTGCCGCCCGAAGCCCTTCGCCTCGGTCACCGTGATGCCCTTGATCCCGACCTCGTGAAGCGCCTCCTTCACCTCGTCGAGCTTGAAGGGTTTGATGATCGCCTCGACCTTCTTCATTAAGATCACTCTCTCCGCGCGCACCGCGCCGATCTTGGCGCGATCACCCAGCATAACCCATGCCACGGCGGCGCCGCGACGACGTAGACCGAACAGACCCCATTTTTTGCCAATCTAATAGGCAATTTTGGGGCGGGTATGCCTATTCTTGTCGCCTGGCGGGTGCTTTCTGCGGCAGATTGCCGAGGAAGCGGCGAATGCGCTCGATTGCCTCGGTAATCGCCTCCAGGCTGTTGGCATAGGAAAAGCGCACATAATCCTCGCCGAACGCGCCAAAACTGGTGCCCGCGATCGTTGCCACCCCGGCTTCGTCCAACAGCCGGCTCTGGAAGCTGCGGGCGTCGTAGCCGGTGCCGGCGATGTTGGGGAAGGTGTAGAACGCGCCGCCCGGCCGGGCGCAGCGCACCCCCGGGAGCCCATTGAGCGCGCCCACGATCATCTCGCGCCGCTCGGCGAACGCCTTGACCATCCGCAGCACCGGCTCGCGCGGGCCTTCGAGCGCGGCGATGCCGGCGTACTGCGCCGCTGCGTTGACGCAGGAGTGGCAGTTGATCGCGAGCCGCTCGGCCGCGGCGAAGACCGCCTTCGGCCACACCCCATAGCCCATCCGCCAGCCAGTCATCGCATAGGTTTTGCTCCAGCCGTCGAGCAGGATCACCTGGTCGCGGATCGAGGGATAGCTCAATAGGCTGACGTGCTCGGCGCCGTCATAGAGTATCTCGCCGTAGATCTCGTCGCTCATCACCGCGACATGCGGGTTTCGTTCGAGCCCGGCGACGAGCTTGTCGAGTTCGCCGCGCGGCACCACCCCGCCCGTCGGATTGGCCGGGCTGTTGATGATGAGGAGACGGGTCTTGGGGGTGATCTTCGCCAGCACCTCCTCGGCGCTGAACGAGAACCCGGCGCTTTCATAAAGCGGCACCGGCACCGGGGTTGCCCCGGAAAACTTGATGACGCTCTCGTAGATCGGGAAGCCCGGGTTCGGATAGAGGATCTCGGCGCCCGGCTCGCCGAACATCATGATCGCGAAGAACATCGTGACCTTGCCGCCGGGCACCACCAGCACCCGGTCGGGCGACACTTCGACCTTGTGGCGCCGCCACAGATCGGCGGCGACGGCGGCGCGCAAGGCCGGGATGCCGTTGGCCGGGGTATAGCCGTGGTGGCCGTCGGCCAAGGCCTTGCGGCCGGCCTCGACGATATGCGCCGGCGTCGGGAAATCGGGCTGGCCGATCCCGAGATTGATGATCGAACGGCCCTGCGCCGCCAGCGCGTTCGCGCGCGCCAGCACCTCGAAGGCGGTTTCGGTGCCGAGCACCTCCATCCGGCCGGCCATCTGCAACATACGTAATTCTCCCTCGCACAACAGGCGCGCTTTTGCCGAATTTAGCGCCATTAGCGGGGCCTGGCGATACGGTAGGCCGCGGCCGGTTCGCGGCCTGTCGTAGAGGTTGCGGAAGGCGTTCCCCGTTCGAACCAAAGCCATTAATCTGCCGGCGGCATAACACTGGCCGGGGGGAACGATGCCCAGCATCGCGGACAACGCGATCTCCTATTGCGCGGCGCGCGTCCGCCTGCGGCGGCGGCGAAGCGCTTTGCCGGCGGTGATGATCATTGCTGGCCTGTGCGGGCTTGCCGCCTGTGCGCCGCTCCAGCAGGGGGCGGCGCCGCCTCCGGCCAACGCCGCCGCCAAGGCCCCGATAAAAACGGAGAAATTGCCGGCGCCTGTCGCCCTTGCCCCGAGCCTGACCGGAAACCCGCCGCCGTCCGCCCCGGCCCGACCGGCCGCCCCGCCGCCGCCGGCCGCCACCGCCGTCCCGCCGCCGCATCCGCCTGCTGCGGCGCCGGCTCCGCCGCCGGCTCCGACGCCGGTGGCTGCCGCTGCCACAGTACCGGTTCGGCCGCCGCCGCCTGGCGTGACCTGCCCGCTCGGTACGCTCGGCATGTGGGGCGAGCCCGACGTGACCGGCACGCCGGTCTACATCTGCCGCCAGCTCAGTCCGCCGCGCTAGCGCATTGTCCGATCAGGTTGAATCGCCCCCTACTCGTCTTGGCCGGGCTTGTCCCGTGGGCCTTCAGCCCACGGACTCGATCCGTGGGCATCCACGTGGATCCCCGGGACAAGCCCGGGGATGACGAAATGAGGGTGATCGAACTTCATTGGCTTCCGCGCTAGTCAGCCGGCGCGCAGGTATTGCATCGCCTCGTCGCGGCGGAACAGATAGAGCAGGAGCCGCAGCGCCGCACCGCGCGCGCTGGATAAGCCGGGATCGCGTTCGAGCACGAGGCG
>Ga0209579_10000264_pt1 | contig 67778 bp, 57 predicted proteins | sample Coa_R1_2_FD_187152 | JGI IMG/M metagenome (GOLD analysis project Ga0209579, IMG submission 187152) | Surface soil microbial communities from Centralia Pennsylvania, which are recovering from an underground coalmine fire - Coalmine... | ecosystem: Environmental > Terrestrial > Soil >...
CCTGCGCTGGCGCAACGCCCACACGAAGGACCCCGAGCTTCTCGCCCTCGAGCGCAAGAGACGTGCAGAGATCCGTGGAGAGGCACGACGCCACTGGGGTCATCCACGCCGTCAGGCGGCATGATTGACAAGCGCGCGAACCTTTGTGGTCAGGGCACTAGCCGGCTTCGTCGAGGGTCGCCCAGACAAGTCCCGAGGGGTCTGTGTCGGCGACCAGGAGACCCCGATTTCTTGGATCAGTCGCGAGGCCGACGTCTCGCCTCGAGAGGGGGGCGGATCCTGGTGTGGTGACGTACTGACCTATCTCGCGCGGCCGCGACGGGCATTCGGCGGATGACCCCTGAGTTCGCTTGACATGTCGGCCCAGCAGGTGTAGGTCTTCTCGGCTGAAGTCGCCGGCGTGCGGCGCGAAAACCCCGGCCATCGAGGGGCGGAGGGCACTCCATGACACGACTGGCGGGGAGGCGCGAGTTCACGGGCACGCGCCAACCTCCGTCCTGGCATCGGGCGTTGCAATTTATGGTCAGATTTGCCGGCCGCTCGGCTTGCGTGATCGGTCTCGTGGTGACCGCGCTCGTGATCGTTTCGGAGAGCCCCAACCTCGTTCAACGCGGGGACCGAATTGCAGGCAGCTCCACGGACACAGCTCTCGTCTCTCAAGGAAGTATCCAAACCTTCGGCGATGCTTCTTTCTTTGGCTCCCTGCGCGGCGAGCCGGTGACGGCGGGGATCGTGGGCGCGCCGGTCACCGCCGACTCCTGGGAGCTGCTCGCAAGTCGCGGCCGACTGGGAGAACTTCACTCCCAGAACGTGGCACTCCCCCTGCCAACCCAGTATCTGACCTGGGGGATGGTCGATCAGGGGGTCGACTACGTCGCTCCTGGCGGGACGCCCCTCTATGCGATGGGTCCCGGGGTGATCGTCGCCGAGGGGATCCCGGGGTTCGGCCCGAATGCCCCCGTGGTGCAGATCACCTCGGGTCCCCTCGCGGGGAGGGCTGTCTACTACGGCCACGCAGGACCCGATCTTGTGCCGGTGGGGGCCCATGTGAGCGCCGGCCAACAGATCTCGACGGTCGGCGATGGCATCGTCGGCATTTCGTCCGGCCCGCACTTGGAGGTCGGCTTCTACCCGTGCGGTCCGTTCGGCGCCGGCTCCGCCATGCTGCAGGTCATCGACCAGATCATGGGGTATGCGCCTGGTAGCTGAGAAGCCCAGTGCCGAGGACCGAGAGCCCGGGTCCGACCAGATGGCCGTCAGTCCCCGGAGAGCTTCGCAACGAGGAATCCGATCACTTGCTCCTCCATGTACGCCCGATCCTCGGCACGTCGTGGCAGATGGCGCTCGGAAGGAAAGCACAGGAGTTGGTACGGCTTCTTCGCCACGACCAGGCGGTCGATGAGGCGCGCCGTGTGCCGAAAGTGCACGTTCTCGTCGATGAGACCGTGCACGAGGAGGAGCTCACCGCGCATGTCCTCGACGCAGGCGAACGTCGAGCTTGACCGGTAGCCGTCAGGGTTCGACTCCGGCGTCGAGAGATACCGCTCCGTGTAGTGCGTGTCGTAACCGTCCCAGTCGGTGACCGGCGCGCCTGCGACGGCGACCCGGAAGGTCTCGGGGGCGCGCCCGAGGCAACGAAGCGCCATGTACCCGCCGTAGCTCCATCCGTAGACCCCGACGCGTGTCGCGTCAGCGAATCCCTGGGCGACGGCCCACCGAACCGCGGCAACCTGGTCCGCGACCTCCACCTCCCCCATGCGCAAGTGCAGGGCAGCCTCGAAGCGAAGCCCCCGGCGAGCGCTACCACGGTTGTCGACGACGAGGACGGCAAACCCGAGCCGTCGAAGCGCCTGCGCGCGCATGTACACGGTCGGACCCCAATCGTTCACGGCCAACTGGGCGTGCGGACCGCCGTAGACGAAGACGACGAGTGGAGGCGGCTCGCCCGTGGCGCTCCCCCCTTCGCCGGGTAGGTAGAGGAGGGCCGAGAGCTCCGTCCCATCATCCGCGGCGAGTCGTAGAAGCTGTGGCGGGGTGAGCTCCAAGGCGTCGATCCGGGGGTCCCGACGTTCGTGGAGGGCGACGATCAGGTCGCCCGCCCCTCTGCCGTCATGGGCGCCGCAGTCCCGGAGCCGGACCGTGGGAGGGATTCCGAGCGCGCCGTGCCGGTCGACGAAGAGCCGGCCGTCACCGGAGACCGTCACCACGTGGGTGCCGGCCCCCTCGGTGATCCGGCGAATGTCGCCGCCTGCGAGCGCGACGGCGTACAAGTGACGCTCCGTCGCGCCATCCTTGGTGGCGGTGAAGTACACGACGCCGGCGACCTCGTCGAGACCTTCGAGCGCGTCGACCTGCCACTCGCCCGAGGTGAGGACGCGGATCAGCTCTCCTCCAGACGATCTCAGCTCGAGGTGCCGGAAGCCGGTGCGTTCCGAGCTCCAGAGGAACTCGCCCGATCCGAGCTCACGAAAGTCGTTGTGCAGGTTCACATACGGCTCGCCGCACTCGGAGTGGATGAGCGTGCCCTCGCCGCTCGTGACATCGAACGAGACGAGGTCGAGCCGCGACTGGTCTCGCGTCTCCACCTGGGCCGCGAGTCGGCCGCTCCGAAGCCAGTGCACTCGAGCGAGGTACTCGTGGTCATCGCGGAGCTGCATCCAGACCGTTTCGCCTCCCCCGGCAGGCATGACACCGAGACGCACCTTCGCGTTGTCCTTGCCGGCGAAGGGATAGCGGTGGTCCTCCTGGGCCTCGGGCCCCACCTTGTCGCTGCCCTGATGGACGATCCGGTAGACCGGGACATGGCGTTCGTCGACCTCGCAGAAGGCGAGGGCTGCCGAGTCGGGAGACCACCAGAAGCCTGCGGAACGGTGCATCTCCTCTGCGGCCACGTACTCTGCGACACCGTTGCGCAGGCCGTCTTCGGCGGTGTGCGTCAGTCGAACCGGTACCGCGCCGGCCTTGGCCGCGACGACGTGCAGCTCGCCGCCGCGGACAAACGCGATCTGCGTCCCGTCCGGAGAGAGCGACGGCCCGACGACGTCACCGGTCTGTTCTGAGAGCACGACGTCGTCGGTCACTGCGCTGGCGCCGTCGGCCAGATGACGAAGCACGTGGAGCCCGTCGGGGAGCGGCGCGAGCAGCGCGTCCGCTCGCTCGGCCCACGATGCCGAGGTGATCCCGACACCGATCTCCCGTGCCCGTTCCCGGCGCAACTTCTCCTCGAGCGGGAGCGACTCTTCGCGCACAGGCGCCCCGCCGACGGGCACCTCCACCGGTCCCGACCGCACATCGTCCAGGCGGAGAGCGAACAACCGGCGCTCGAGGCCCCCGTCCGGGTCGTATCGGTAGACGAGCACGCGCTCGTCCGCGCCGAAGGAGAAGCCGACCGGTTCGGTGGCCCCCGGCAGCGGGAGTCGGGCGATCTCCTCGAAGCGGATGGGCGCGGGCGGGGCGTCGTCCTGTCGAGCGGTCACAGACGTGACGTTATAGCTCGGACCTCTGCTTCTTCGGCTCGAACCGGTCCGGGAGCGACGTACCCCCGACCTCTCGGCCGCTCATCGGCGCGCGGTCGCGTGCCCGCATACGCGACGTCTATACCTCGATGCTCACCAGCTCGTGGGCAGCATTGTTCAAGCGCCGCGGTCCCGCGGACGTCGTGACCACGATGTCCTCCAACCGCATGCCGAACCGACCCGGGTGGTAGATACCGGGTTCGACCGAGAACGCATTCCCCGGGACCAACGGCGATGCGTTGCCCTCCACGACGTAGGGCTCCTCGTGCGTCTCGACGCCGATCCCGTGCCCGGTGCGGTGGACGAACGCGGCGCCCAGCCCGGCAGAGGCGATGATGGACCGCGCGACACGATCGACGTGTTCAGCGGCCACACCGGCCTCCGCGGCCTGTACCGCCGCCTCCTGCGCGCGGCGCAGGACCTCGTAGCACTCGGCGACCTCCGGCGGAACGCTGCCCGTGACCACGGTCCGGGTGATGTCCGAGCAGTACCCGACGTCCGTGCCCGGGACGAGCACCTGGCCACCGAAATCGCAGACGACGGCCTCGCCTCGTTGAATGATCCGGTGTCCGCTGTCGTGGTGCGGACTGGCGCCGTTGGGGCCGCTCGCGACGATCGTGAAGTCCACCCGATCGTGTCCTTCGGCGATCAGGCGATCCCCGATCTCCTGAGCAACGGCGGCTTCGCTTCTGCCGACGAAGGGGACCTCCGATGCCTGGATGGCACCTGCGACCCGGTCCGCCGCGCGGGCGGCCCTCGACAACATCTCCACTTCGAACTCGTCCTTGACAGCTCTGATGGGGGCCGTCACCGCCGAGGCGGCCAGGAAGGTGGCCTGCGGTATCCGGGCTTCGAGGCCGAGCAGCGTTCGTGCCCACGCCTGATCGGACACACCGATCCGGCCGGCGCACTGGGTCCCGACGATGCCGGTGACCAGATCCAGGGGTTCTTCCACATCGAGCCACGCCCGGACGGCGAAGAGATCGACCATCCGGTGCACCCGAGGCTCCTCGAGGGCCGGCACGAGCAGGGTCGGCAGCTCGTCATGACGCAGCACCAACATGGTGAGGCGCTCGAGCGGCGTCGCCGCGTACCCCGTCAACCACGGAAGGTCTCCCCCGCGCGAGAGCAGGAGCACGTCGATCTCGAGCTCGGCCATGCGCTCGCGGGTCCGGCACAGGCGCTCGGCGAAGGACCCGCGGATCGCCTCGCCGCCCGGTTCGGCGGAGCGGTCGCCAGAAGGTGCTTGACCGTTCACGGGCACCGTCCTACCAGAGAATCATCTGCCGGTGTCCGACTCACCGCACCTCTCGAAGATGACGCCGTTTCGGGTCAGCTGACCTGCTTCGGCATGTTGGACGCCGCACGTCGGGTAGTGCCAGGCCAGCATCCGTCTCGCGTTGGACGCGCGCCGCATTACGTATGCGGGGAGGTCGCGGCGCTCCTCGCTCGCAGACAGCGCTCAGAGGAAGGGCCGGTCATCGTCTTCATCACAGACTTGGCACCGACGCGACCGACTCGACGAGCCGGAGGTCGTTGGGCATGCCACTCACCCTGGCGCTGTTGCCAAGTGCCTCAATCGAAAGGCGACCGTCGGACAGAAGGAGGTTCTCCACCGAGATTCGGCCGAACGTCTCAGGGATGCGCGCCGTGCAGGCCACGACACCGGCGGGGATGTCGGGCTCGAGGCGGAGCAGCGTCGTTTGCAGGAGCCAGAACGGCGAGGCGGAGGCCCATGCCTGCGGTGCGCACGATGCCGGGTAGGGGATGGGAATCGCGAACTCGTGCCGATCGAAGCCGCAGAAGAGTTCGGGAAGACGGCCGCCGAACGCTTCGGCGGCCCGGAAGATCCCCGCCGTCACCGAATGGGCTTCCTCCACGAAGCCGTAGCGGGCAAGCCCGGCCGCGCAGATCGAGCTGTCGTGCGGCCAAACGGAACCGTTGTGGTAGCTCACCGGGTTGTACCTGCTCATCGAGCTTGCGAGGGTCCGGATTCCCCATCCGGTGAACATCTCGGGGCCACAGAGCCGCTCCACGACCCGTTTCGCTTTGTCCTCATCCACGATGCCGCTCCAGAGGCAGTGGCCGATGTTGGACGTGAGGGAGTCGATGGGGCGCTTGTCTCCATCGAGGCCCATTGCGTAGTAGCCCTCCTCCTCGAGCCAGAACCTCTCGTTGAAGGCCTCCTTGAGGTGTGCGGCTCGCAAGGCATAGTCCCGCGCGACCGAGGCGTCGCCGAAGCGCTCGGCGATCTGGGCGCGCGCAACGTAGGCGGAATAGACGTACCCTTGAACCTCACAGAGGGCTATCGGTGCCTCGGCCAACGTCCCGTCGGCGAAGCTCACCCCGTCGAAAGAGTCCTTCCATCCCTGGTTCACGAGGCCACGTGCCGTGGCGCGCTTGTACTCGACGAAGCCGTCGCCGTCCCGGTCGCCGTACTCCTCGATCCACGCGAGTGCGCGGTCGACGTGCGGAAGGAGCCCAGCCACGACGTCCGCGGGTGCCCCCCAGCGATAGAGCTCACCGAAGGTGACGACGAAGAGCGGCGTCGAATCGATGGAGCCGTAGTAGATCGAGCCAGTGCGAGTGTCAGCCACCGTCGCCAGTCCCCGCCGCATCTCATGAAGGATCTTGCCGGGCTCCTCTTCAGTGAGATCGTCCATCCGCTCACCCTGCATGCGGGCCAAGGTGAGCAGCGTGCCCGCGGCGAGACTCGGGTCGAGGTCGAGCGTCATCATTGAGGTGATGAGGGAGTCCCGGCCGAAGAGCGTCATGAACCATGGTGCACCGGCCGCGATGACCCAACGGTCCGGGAACTCGGGATCAACGATTCGAAGAGCGCCCAGGTCCTGCTCGCTCTGAACGAACGTCGCGTTCACGCCTTTGTCGCCGCTGCGCACCCGGGTCGCGGTCTGTTCCCACGCCAGGAGCTGTGCCAACGGGGTCGAGCGCTCGTCAGGTTGGTCGCCCAGATACCTGAGTTCGATTGCCTCACCGTCCACCCAAAGGCGGAATTCGATGGTCGAACGCCACTCCTCGGCGGCTGGCACAACCAGATCCAGGCGCACGAGACCTGCAGTCAAACGCGCACCGTCGGGAAAGGCCACTTCGAGGCGACGGCTGACGTCGCCCTCCCGGTAGGCGAAGGACATCAGGGATCCATTCACCTCTATGACACGCTGCCCGTGGTCTCGAACTCGATTCTCCTTGACCTCGAACAGGTGAGCGAAGTCGGCATCGAGTTCGAAACCGATCGTGCACACCGCCGGTTCCCGGCCGAGGTTCTGTACGGTGATGTCCTCGCGCATGCCGTTTCCGACGTACCGGGTGCGCAGGAGGAGGAGGGTGCTGTCGACCTCCCCGGGTCGAGGCTGCCCACGCGAGACGAAGGTCGCGGCAAACGGATGGCGTGGCAGCACGGCGAGTGCCTGGGGACGCTCCCCGTCGAGGCGAAGGCGCCAGGTCGAGACGAAACGGGTGTCCTCGAAGAACAGACCCTCGGCGCCACCTGCGTCGATGTCGCCCGTCGCCGAGGCGATGGAGAAGGAAGAACCCTCGACCAGGGTGACCGACGCCGCGGCGCGCTCTTTCATCGTGAACTCCCGGCCAAATGTCCATGGGTCGGGCAGGGGCAGTACTCCGTCGTTCTCGATCGTCAAGCCGCACCACGCGTGAGCACCTCGAGCCGGAGACCAGCGGCCTTCGCCACGGCGCGTTCGTACACTTCGACGTGCGACGCGACCATGCGTTCGGCGGAGAAGACGGTCGCGATGCGCTCTCTGCAGGTCGCTCGTTTGATCTCATGTACGTGGCCGAGCGCCTCAACGAGTCCCGCCTTGTCGGAGCGCACAAAGCCGACGACGCCGTCTTGGACGATCTCGGGCGCTGCTCCGTAATCCGAAGTGAGCACGGGCGTGCCACAGGCCAACGCCTCGATCATCACCATGCCGAACGGTTCTGCCCAGGCGATCGGATTGAGGAGGCACTCGGCGTCAGAGAGCAGCTCCAACTTGGCGCGGCGATCTACTTCGCCGACGTAGACCACATCGGAGCCGAGCAGAGGGCGAACCATCGTCTCGAAATAGGCGCGCTCCTCGGGCTCGCGCATCTTGGCGGCGATCCGAAGCGGGAACCCGGCCGTTCTGGCAATCTCGGCCGCAACGTGCGGCCCCTTACTCGGATGCATCCTGCCGAGAAAGACCGCAAATCCGCCTCCCCCCGCGCCGACTGGGAAGTCGGCCGGACGGACTCCATGGTGGATCACGGCCGCGATCGGCACGGAGACCGCAGAGGAGGCCTGGTCGTGGGAGATCGCGATCACTGGCACGCGAGCTGCGATCACTCGGTAGAGATCGATGAGCGCCGCATTGAAGGGCCCGTGATTCGTCGTTACGACTGGCAAGCCGGGGAACGCGGCGGAATAGAGCGGGCCGACGAGCGTATGGTCGTGCACGACGTCGGCACCCTCGAGTGCCCCGTATGCGTGGATGACATGGCGGATCTCATCGACGCTGCTTCCCGACCCGACGCCCACGGCGCGCTCAAAGACCGATGACCGCTCGACCGGTGAAGTGCTGTCGCCGGTGGTGCACAAGAGGACATCGTGTCCTGCCGCGTCCAAGCCTCGTGCCAAGGTGTCGAGGACGTTCTCCGTGCCCCCGTAGGCAGGAGGAGGTACAGGAAGCCACGGAGGTGCCACGATCCCGATGCGCACGCGTCACCGACTCGGGTCGAGATTTGGGCGAACTCCAACGCATGCCGGGTAGGCACGCTCGCCGCGACATTGTGAAGAACCGGGTTCCATAGGAGCCCTACCGATCTCCTCCGAAGATGCGGAGGCGCACAGGCCCAAAGCGGAACCAAGCAACCCTACCGCGTTGGGGACACCTGGCGTCAGGTCATGGGCGCAACGCCACACATTCCTCGGGTGCGTTTGTATGTCCGATCGCGACGGCCCATGGGGTGGACAAAGCTGAGCCCACAAAGAGCCAGAGAGTCACGGACCCCAGTGCTCCCTGGTCAATCCGGTGATCCGGTAGTTGAACCCTTCATGCGATCCGCTCCTTCGCGTCGAGGCCTCGACCGAGATTCATGTGGAAAGGAAGGACTCCTGAAACCCGGGAGCTCTGGAACTCCGACTTGCGAAAGCCCGAGCGGACCTGCGGCCTTCTTTCTCCAGGTGACCGATGATCCGCCGGAACGACTCCACAAAGCCGGTCTCGCAGTAGTTGAGCTCGCTCGCGAGGCAGAACTCTCTCACAAGGATCTGGGCATGCCTCAAATTGGGCCGTGGCATGGCGGGAAACAAGTGGTGCTCGATCTGGTAGTTGAGACCACCGAGCATGAACGTCGTCAACCGGCCGCCGGCGATGTTGCGCGCGGTGATCACCTGACGCCGAGCGAAGCCGATCTGTGCGCCGGTTGGGATGACGGGCATCGCCTTGTGGTTCGGGGCAAAGGAACAGCCCAGATAGAGCGAGAACACGGTTTGCTGCACGGCGACGAACGCAAGCGCCTTCAAAGGGCTCAGCACCACGACGACCACCGTCAAGAAGAGCGCCACGTGCAGGGCGATCAGGAAACCTTCGGTCGCTGCCGCCGCCCCGTCGCGTCGGCGGATGAGGTGCTGGACCCCCGATACGTGCAGGCCCACACTTCGGAGAACCATCAGTGGAAGGAAGAGCGGTGCCTGCCAACGCGTCAGGAGGCGGATGAATCTCCGGCGCGCCGTACCGCCTTCCTCTGTGGCGACGCATGCGAAGACACCGTCGCCGATGTCAGGATCACGGCCCACCTCGTTTGGGTGGGCGTGATGAGCACTGTGCTTGGGGACCCACCAGCCGTAGCACAACCCGATCAAGGAGTTCCCGACCGCGAGCCCGAGGAGCCGGTTGCCGCGCCGCGAAGCGAACACCTGTTGGTGTCCCGCGTCGTGTCCGATGAACCCCAACTGGGTGAACATCACCCCCAGGAAGACTGCAAGCCCGAGCGTCGACCACGAGTTCCCCACGACGACGAACCCCGCCCAGCCGGCGGCGAACAGTGCGATCGTCAGGCCGATCTTGACGCTGTAGTAAGCCGGTCTCCGGTTCAGCAATCCTGCCGCCCGGACCTGAAGGGCGAGCTCGCGAAAAGCGGCCCTCGAAACGTCGATGGTGGCGGTCTGCACGAGCCCTCTTCCCGAAATCGTCGAAGAGCGCCACCGAGGTCTGGAGTAACGCTGAGCCGAAGCTCTTCCCGGGAGGCACGTTAGCCCAATTCTGTGAAACAGCTGAGTCGGCCTTGGCGCCGTCATCGGCCGGTCGGCCGGACTCTGGATTGGTACCGAGCTCGCAGCGTGGCCCAACGAAGAAGACGTCCGCCCTGGAGGTCCTATGCTCGCAGAGGTGGCGTCTGCTCGGGCCGACGAGATTTCGGCGGGATCGCGGTGGCTCCTCTAGGAAGGGATGGATACAGCGGGGGGTTCGGTCGTTACGAGCGATCCGCGTCCTCTTCGAGCATGGCGAAGGTCGTCCGGTGTGATCGCACGAGCATTCGAGGAAGCGATCCGAGCTCAGCTCGCCGCCGGCACTTCCGCGCGTCTGTCGTTGGATCAGCTCTGCGATGCGTGCGCCGAAGTCGCGTCGCTCGGGACTTCGATCGTCCTTTCGGCTGAGGGTCGAATCCAGGCAGCGATCGCGGCGACGCAGAGTGCGGTCGCCGTCGAGGACCTTCAGTTCAAGCTGGGTGAAGGCCCGGGTGTCGATGCGTACTTCGAGGGCCGGCCGATTCTGATCGGCGACCTGCCTGCGGCCTCGTCCCGCTGGATGCACTTCGTCCCGGGCGCTACTGCACTCGGCATCGGTGCGGTGTTCGCCTATCCCCTCCAACTGGGGGCCATCCGCGTCGGCGTGCTGTCGATGTACGCCAACAGGCTGTGCATCCCCGAGGATGGGCAGCTGAGGGAAATGGCAGAGCTGGCCAACCTCGTCACGGATGCGGTCTTGGCGATGCAATCCGGGGTGCCGACCGAAGAGCTCGGGGTTCCCCTCGCTGGCGCCGCCGACCACCGGGCCGTCGTGCAGCAGGCGATCGGGGCGATCGCGATGCAGCTCGAGTGCTCCCCGAGGGACGCGCTGGCGCGTCTGCGGGCGAGAGCCTTCGCCGAAGGCGTCGACCTCGACGACGTGGCGTACGGCGTCGTCCAGGGCCGGACGCGGTTCGAGCGGTGACTGGAACGACCGGACCTGGACGATGGAGGATGGCCGCGATGCAAAACCGTGAGGCGTGGCTGGCAAACACGCTCGTCAAACTGGCGGACACCCTGATCGACGAGTTCGACATCGTCGATTTTCTCTCGACCCTCGTCGAACGGATCGCCGAGTTGCTCGAGGCGGCCGAGGTCGGATTGGTCCTCGTCGACCCGCAGGGATACCTCCGGGTCATGGCTGCCTCGACGGAGCGTATGCACCTCATCGACCTCTTCGAGATTCAGGCCAGCGAGGGGCCGTGCCTCGACTGCTACCGGACCGGAGAGGCCATCGGCAGCGTCGATCTGGAGATGGCCGGCGACCGGTGGCCGGCATTCACTCCGATGGCCCGAGAGTCCGGGTTCCGCGTCGTCCACGCATTGCCCATGCGGCTGCGGGACCAGGTGATTGGGGCCGTGAACATCTTTCACTCCAAGCCGACGACCTTGGGGAGCGGCGACCTTCACCTTGCCCAGGCGCTGGTCGATGTCGCCACGATCGGCCTTCTCCACGAGCGAGCCGTGCGCCGAGGAGAGGATCTCGCGGCCCAACTCCAGGCCGCCCTCAACTCCCGGGTGGTCATCGAGCAAGCCAAGGGTGCAGTCGCCGAACGGGCGGGAGTTGACCAAGACACTGCGTTCGCGTGGCTCCGCCACTACGCCCGAGAGCGCAACCTTCTCCTTTCAACGGTGGCGAGGTCGGTGATCACGCGCGAGCTTCCGGTCGACGAACTACGGAGCACCCAAGTCCAGCCGACCCGCGAGCACGCTTCCGAACGGCGCAGGCTCTAACCTGCGCTGAGCTTCGACTCGACCCCACCCAGGCGGCGATCCAGGTCAGGGAGTCTTCTCACCGACCGTGCGCCGCTCGCCTGTGCCCGTCCTCGCGTACGGACTCGGCCTGGAGCTGACGGGATCGCAGCTCACGTCCCCTCCGCATTCCGCCGAGGGACGGATTCGGCGGATCGGCCGAGTCTCAACATTGCTCGATGCCCTGCCGACCATGTCGGCTCCGTTCGCTCGACCACCAGCGGCCACCGGCCGGGGTCTACTGTGGGATCCCGATCGACAGATCGAGAGGAAACCGTGTCACTTGCCCCATCAGAAGTCGGTGCCCGACTCGACAAGGATCACCTCCCCGAGACCAACGGACGGATGGCCGTCTGTCGGCGCTGCGGCACCACGACGGATGGCCCAACAGGCCACTGTCACATTCCGAGCGACCGTCAACTTGCGAGGGCAGGCCGGTGGCTCGACGAGCAGACCCGTCTCAACCGCATTCAGCAAGCGCAAGCGAGTATGTCGTAGCGACATCCGCCTCGACATGGCCGGGCATCGGCTCTCGAAGCGCCACTGCGAACGAACCCGGACGTCGATTCTCCCCGACCACGTGGGTGGGAATCCACCGTGCTCCTGCCGCCATCAAAGCCGCCTCTCGCCCGATGCGGATTGCCGGCGTCTCTCCGCAGCGTCGAATCGCTCTCCGGGGGTGCTCCGCGCCGGCATCGACCGCTCGCGAACGGTCCCCGCCCCAGGTGGTGCGACGCCACTCGACTCAGGCCGGTCGCAGGGTCGATCTCTCGGCGGGGATTTGACAGCCGGATCCCGACTGCTGCATGATGCTGACAGCCGGGCCGTCGGAGCCCGGCCCTTTCGCGTCCAGGGATGGCCGTCCCGCTCCTGGGAGTCGTCGAGGAGTCGTCGATGGGACGGAGGGGTCGACCTTCGGATACGAACGCCTGTGTCCCGGTGAGCGCGATCGCGGGGGTTTGTTGCGTGACGCCGGTCAGGTTCCGGACCCGGCTCGTACCCCCGTAGCGGCGACGTTTGCTCGCGTCGGCGACGAGCCAACCGCTTTGATCGTGGCCCGCATGTTACGAACGGTGGCCAGACGCAACACCACCAGCAACTTGACGATCCACCAGCCAGGATCGATCTCTCCCGTGCTGAAGGAGAGTCGGGCTGAGGTGGTCATGGCGTGATGGTTGTTATGCAGACCCTCACCGGCCACCAACCATGCCAGCCACTGGTTGTTGGTGGCGAGGTTGTCATGTGGCCGCTTTCCCCACCAATGTCCGATGGCGTTGATGGCCCCACCGCCGAGAAGGTACGCCGCCGTATAGACGCCGGCAGTGACCAGCGCGAACTTCCACCCGATCGTCACCACGAGGACGAGGACTCCGATCCCCAATCCGACGAGGGCGTGGTCGAAGAGCCAGCGATCCCACCGATCGGGGGGTAGGTCGCGGGCGTAGCGGGCGACGGCAGCCGAGTCCCGCGCCACCTTCCGGTAGAGGTGCGGGTTGCCGAACTGCACCATCGCGTAACCGAACAGGAACGGCGAGTGGGGATCACCCGTCTTGTCGGTGAACGCATGGTGCTTGCGATGGACGGCCACCCATTGTCGAGGGCGAGTGCCGGTGCCGATCCAGATCAGGAGCCGGCAGACAGCGACGACGGCCGGTGAGAGGGTCAGAGCTCGGTGGGCCAGCGCCCGGTGGAGGTAGATCGAGGTGACGAAGAACGACAACTGGCTGAGGAGCAGTCCGATCAGGACAGCAGCGATCGCCCCCCACGGGGCGCCGAAGGTGCCCAACAGGTCGGTACTCACGTTCGCCCAGTGACCTGGGTCGCCACCCGGCGCGGGGCGTCGATCATCGGGCCCCGGAGCGCGCAACCGTCGTTTCGAGAGCGTCAGGTCTCCGCACATGTCGGCTGGCCGGCTCGCGCCCCGGCCTCCAGCTCAGGCGCCCACTGCCGTCGAGCTGGCGTTCCCGCGGTCTTATCCGCGACCGGCGCCGAGCAGCCGACAAACTTGACATACCGGTGAACGATAGTGCGCCCGGAGTCCACCGATGGCTCGCTCGGCGACCGGGCAGCGGGATCCTGGAGCATCGCCCTCGCCGATGTTCACCCGCTCGCCCGTACCGCGCCGCCCTCTCTCTCGCGCGGTCCCCTTCGACAGGGAGCTCGAACCACGACGTGCGAAGAGGTCCGTTGCTTGCGAGCTCGGTGCATCATCTCGCATGTTCGGATGTCCCACACGACTGAGAGCAGGTGCGCAGTCCTTCGGCGGCAGCAAGGCCCACGGCTCGAAGAGGAGAGCACCGCCGGGGTCGAAGGACGGGTCGGTCCTGTTGATCGGCGCGTACAGGGTCCGGTCCTAGCGTGAGGCTTCATGGCCGCGCAGGACCTCGAGGAACCGCTGAGAATTGGTCTCGTCTGGCGCGGCAGCCGATCTGTTGATCCGCGGGCGGCCCCTCGAGCCGACCGGTTGGATCGATTGACGCGGGCACTCCAGCGTCGCCGTGTGGTCGTCGAGCCCATTGCCTTCGAGGACGGAGCATCTGACGACGTTCGTGAGCAGTTGTTCCGCCAGCACGGGGTCCTCGTCTGGGTCAATCCCATCCAAGACGGAGTGGACCGGTCGCGACTCGACGCCATTCTGCGGGACGCGAGCGCTGCGGGCGTCTGGGTCTCTGCCGACCCGGCGGTGATCCTCGCGCTCGGCACGAAGGAGGTCCTATACCGGACGCGCGACGTGGGCTGGGGGGGCGGCGTCGAGCTGTACGGGAGTCCGGATGACCTTCGGGCTCGTTTTCCGTCCGTTCTTGCCAGAGATGGGCTTCGTGTGCTCAAGCAGGCTCGTGGCAGCGGTGGCAACGGCGTTTGGAAGGTGGAGCTCCTCGACCGGTCCGGCGTCGAAGCACGTGTCGTGCGCGTCCAGCACGCCATCACCCGTCTCGGCGAACCTCCCGAAGAAGTCGCCCTGGCGACGTTCCTCGATTGGTGCGACTCCTACTTCGCATGGTCGGGCTCGGTCGTCGACCAGCCGTTCCAACCGCGACTGCGCGACGGGATGATCCGTTGCTACCTCGTCCACGACAGGGTTGTGGGGTACTGCCATCAGTGGCCCACGGGCCTCCTGGATCCCACAGAACGGGCGCCGCCTGACGTCGTGCCCGATCCGGCCTTCGCCGAGGCCGACGCCCCGGCGTATTCGCGGCTGGGCAGCGCCGTGGAGCAGCGGTGGGTCCCCCGGATGCTGGACGTCCTCAGCCTGAGGTCGGAACAGCTCCCTGTGATCTGGGACGCCGACTTCCTCTACGGCCCTCGGTCGGACGACGGCGAAAACACCTACGTGCTGTGCGAGATCAACGTGAGTGCGGTCTGGCCGTTCCCCGAGCAGGCCACCCGGCAGCTGGCCGACGCTGCGGTCGCTCGAACCCGGGCAGCCCGGGCCGGACGCGCTGGGCGGTCAAGGTGAGGGGAGGCTCGAATCGGGTCGACCCGATCCGCCGCCGTCAGGCCCGGGACGACGGTGTATCTGTCTCGGCTGACCATGGTTTCGACGACGACCCCGTGACCCTGTCTCGCTGAGGGAGACGGGGCCGTCGCGAGGGCGGCCACGGACTGGGTACCTTCTCGGTCATGGCGACCGCACGACGTCGATCGTTCGCGTCCCCCTACCGGTCGCTCTGGCGGCTGCGCACCTTCGTCCGCCCGTGGAGCCGGCAGATGTGGCTCATGTTCGCCTGCGCCGTCGGGGCGGTGTGCGCGAGCACGTTCATTCCCCTCGTCCTCGAGGCCGTCGTCAACGGGCCGATCCGTCATCACGACCGCTCCGCCCTCGTCCCGATGTTCTTCCTCACGCTCGGCCTCGGCGCCGCCGAGGCCGGGCTCATCGCCACCCGGCGCCGGGTGCAATCGGTCGCCGTCCAGCACGTCGAGCGGCAGATCCGGGATGACCTCTACGAGCGGCTCCAGCGCCTGCCGGTCGAGTTCCACGACCGCTGGCAGACGGGCCAGCTCCTCTCGAGGGCCACGAGCGACCTCGGGACGATCCGCCGCTTCCTCGGGTTCGGCGCCATCTACTTCGTCGTCGACGGCCTGCAGTACGCCGCCGTCATGGCGCTCTTGTTCGTCACCTACGTCCCGCTCGGCGCCGTGGCGCTCGCGACCACCCTCCCGGTCATCTGGCTGGCAAAGCGCTTCGGCGCGGGCTACTCCAGCATCTCGCGCCGGGTGCAGGACCAGCAGGGCGACCTCGCCACCATCACCGAGGAGGCGGCGACCGGCATGCGCGTCGTGAAGGCGTTCGGGCGCGGGCCGCTCATGCAGGACCGCTTCGGCTCGTCCGCCCGGACGCTGCGCAGCTCGTCCCTCGAGCTCGTGCGGCTGAGGGCCCGGTTCTGGGGCTGGCTCACCCTCGTGCCCAACGTGACCATGGGGGCCACCGTCCTGATTGGCGGCATCGCGGTCGCCCACGGCTCGCTCAGCGTCGGCGCCCTCGTCGCCTTCACGACCCTCCTCGTCCTCCTGCAGTTCCCGATCATCGACCTCGGATGGATCCTGTCGATGGCCCAGCAGGCGGGCACGGCGGCGGACCGGATCTACGAGATCTTCGACTCCCCGCTCGAGATCACCGACCGGCCCGGGGCCGTCGAGCTCGCCGAGTCGCGGGGGCGTCTCGCCTTCGAGCACGTCGGCTTCGCCTTCCCGGGGACCGAGCGCCGGGTCCTTCGCGACGTCGACCTCGTCCTCGAACCGGGCGAGACGGTCGCCATCGTCGGTCTCACCGGGTCGGGCAAGAGCACCCTCGCCGCGCTCCCCGGCCGTCTGTACGACGTGACGTCCGGCCGCATCACCCTCGACGGGATCGACGTGCGCGACCTTTCACTCGACTCGCTTCGCCGCCATGTCGCCGTCGTCTTCGAGGACCCGGTGCTCTTCTCGATGAGCGTGCGCGAGAACGTCGTCCTCGGGCGTCCGGACGCCACCGAGGAGGAGATCAGGGAGGCCTTGGAGCTCGCGCAGGCCGGCTTCGCCTACGACCTCCCCTGGGGCCTCGAGACCCGGGTCGGCGAGCAGGGTCTCGCCCTCTCCGGCGGCCAGCGGCAGCGACTCGCGCTCGCCCGGGCCGTCGTGACTCGCCCGTCCGTCCTCGTACTCGACGACCCGCTGTCCGCCCTCGACGTGAACACCGAGGCGCTCGTGGAGGAGGCGCTCGCCACCGTCCTCGAGGACACGACGAGCCTCCTCGTCGTGCACCGGCCCTCGACCGTCGCCCTCGCCGATCGGGTGGCGCTCCTCCGCGACGGGTCGCTCGTCGCGGTCGGGACGCATCACGAACTGATGCAGCTGCCCGAGTACGCCGTCGTCCTCTCCGTCGACTTCGAGGACTCGCGGGCGTCATGACGACGACCGAGTCCTGGCGGGGCATCGCCGCCGAAGAGGTCGACGAGGTTCCGTCGAGCTGGACCGGGCTCCTGCGCAAGCGGACGCGGCGGTTGCTCGCGTCCGTGGCGGCACCGCACCGCCGGAGGCTCGTCGGCGTCGGCGTGGCGATCCTCGTCTCGAATGCCGCGGGGACCGCGATCCCCTATCTCGTCGGCCTCGGCATCGACCGGGGGATCGGCGCGGTGCGCCACGGTGACGACACGCCCGTGGCCGTCATTACCGCAGCCATCTTCGCCTGCGCAGCGCTGCAGGCGGGGCTCTACCGCGTCTTCGTGTCGGGGTCGGGCACCGTCGGACAGGAGATCCTCCTCGAGCTGCGCGAGCGGGTCTTCGCCCACTTCCAGCGCCTGAGCCTCGCCTTCCACGAGCACTACACGACCGGGCGGATGATCGCCCGCCTGACGTCGGACTTCGACTCTCTCAACGACATGTTCACGCTCGGGCTCGACACGGTGATCAACGCCCTCTTGTCGGTGGTCGGCGTCGGGGTGATCCTCCTCGTGCTCGACCTCCCGCTCGGGCTCGTCTGCCTTTGCGGTTTCATTCCCTTGTACTTCCTCACGCGCTGGTACCAACGGGCGTCGACCCGTGCCTACCGCGCGACGCGCAACGCCATGGCGCTCGTCATCGTCCACTTCACCGAGTCGCTTCGCGGGATCCGGGCGGTCCACGCCTTTCGGCGCGAGCCGCGCAACGACGAGATCTTCCAGGGTCTGTCCGAGCGCTATCGGGCTGCCATGAGCCGCTCGTTCCAGCTGCTCGGCGTCTACTGGCCCGGGATCCTTCTCGTCGGCAACCTGAGCACCGCCGCGGTGCTGCTGTACGGCGGCTGGCGGGTGATCGACGGACAGATGGAGGTCGGGGTTCTCGCCGCGTTCGTCCTGTACCTCAGACGCTTCTACGAGCCGCTCGCCGACGTGAGCCAGTTCTACGACTCCTTCCAGGCGGCGGCAGCCAGCGTCGAGAAACTGTCCGGCGTCCTCGACGAAGAGCCGAGCGTGCCGATGCCGGTGCACGGCGCCCCGCTGCCCGTCGGGGGCTTGCGCGGGGCGGTGTCGTTCCGCGGCGTCACGTTCGCGTACCGGTCCGGCGCCGAGATCCTCGACAACTTCGACCTCGAGATCCCGTCCGGCCAGACCGTTGCCCTGGTCGGCGCCACGGGCGCCGGGAAGAGCACGGTGGCCCGGCTGCTCGCCCGCTTCTACGACCCCACCGAGGGACAGGTCTTGATCGACGGCATCCCGCTCAGCTCGTTCGACCAACAGACGTTGAGGCGCGCGGTCGCCATCGTGACGCAGGAGAGCTTCATCTTCTCCGGCTCGCTCGCCGACAACATCGCCTTCGGCTCTCCGGACGCGACGGAGGCCGCCATCGTCTCGGCAGCGCGCGCGGTCGGCGTGGACACGTTCGTGAGCACGCTCGGCGACGGCTACGAGAGCGACGTCGGGAAGGCCGGATCCCGGCTGTCGGCCGGCCAGCGCCAACTCGTGGCGCTCGCCCGTGCCTTCCTCGCCAATCCCGCGGTGCTCATCCTCGACGAGGCGAGCTCGTCGCTCGACGCGCCGATGGAGCGGCTCGTGCAGTCAGCGCTGAGGACGGTGCTGGCGGGGCGGACCTCGGTGATCATCGCCCACCGGCTCTCGACGGTCGAGATCGCCGACCGCGTCCTCGTGCTCGAGACAGGCCGACTGGTCGAAGACGGTGAGCCCTCCGGTCTGCTCGCCCGGGGTGCGGGGCACTACGCCTCGCTGCACGCCGCATGGCGCGAGAGCCTCGTGTGAGAGGCGCGGACCCTCGGTCCGTCTGCCCACACGCAGACGGGCTCCCCGCGCCTCGACTCCGGGCGCGTCACGTCTGGCGGTGAGGACGTTCTCGATCTCGAGCGGTCCGGCCGCGCTCAGCCGCCGACGCGGATGAGCTTCTTGTTGACGAACTCGTCCGCTCCCAGTCGGCCCAGCTCGCGGCCGAACCCGGAGCGCTTGACGCCGCCGAACGGCAGCTCGACGCCGTCGGCGCCCACGATGTTCACGTAGACCATCCCGGCGTCGATCTTGTTCGCCACGCGCTCCGCCTGCTCGGGATCGGTGGTGACGAGGTACGAACCGAGCCCGAACGGCGTGTCGTTGGCGAGCTCGACGGCTTCGTCCTCCGACCTCACGCGGTAGACCTGTGCGACCGGACCGAAGAATTCCTCCCGGTAGCCGGGATTGTCGGGCTTGATATCCGTGAGAATCGTCGGCTCGAAGAAGTTGCCGTCACGCTTGCCACCGGCGACGATCTTCGCGCCTTTGCTGACCGAGCGCTTGACTTGGTCCTCGAGCCGGTCGGCCGCGATCTTCGACGACAGCGGCCCGACCACCGTGTCGGCCGAGTTCGGGTCGCCCGGGCGGACCGCGGTGAGGGCGGCCGTGAACTTCTCCATGAACGGCTCGTAGAGCTCGTCCGCGACGATGAAGCGCTTTGCGGCGTTGCAGCTCTGGCCCGCGTTGTCGAGGCGGGCCGAGACGGCGTCCTCGACGGTCTTGTCGAGGTCGTTCGTGCTGAGCAGGATGAACGGATCGGAGCCGCCCATCTCGAGCACGACCTTCTTGAGGTTGCGCCCGGCGATCTCCGCGACGGCGGCGCCGGCCCGTTCGGAGCCGGTCACGGACACGCCGCGCACCCGCGGGTCGCCGATCACCCACTCGATCTGCTCGTTCGAGGCGCGGATGTTCTCGTACGCGCCCGGAGGGAAGCCGGCCTCGTTGAAGATCTGTTGCATCGCCTCGGCCGACTCGGGGCACTGCGGCGCGTGCTTGAGCAGGATGGTGTTGCCGATGACGAGGTTCGGTCCTGCGAACCGCGCCACCTGGTAATAGGGGAAGTTCCAGGGCATGATCCCCAGGAGCACCCCGAGCGCGGAGCGGCGTACGACCGCCGAGCCCTCCCCGGCGAGCAACGTGATCGGCTCGTCGGCCATGAGCGTCTCCCCGTTGTCTGCGTAGTACTCGTAGATCGCAGCGGCGAAATCGACCTCGCCCAGCGCCTGCTCGACCGGCTTGCCCATTTCGCGGGTGATGATCCGGGCCAGGTCCTCACGGCGTTCGGCGTGGAGCTCTCCGACGCGACGGATGAGAGCGGCGCGGTCGGCGACCGTGGACGACTGGGACCAGCCGCGGTACGCCTTCTCGGCGCGCTCGATCGCGTTGCGGAGATCCTGGTCAGAGTCCGTCGGGTACTCCTTGATCGTCTCCCCGGTCGCGGGGTCGACGACGGCGTAGATGGCCATCGTGGCTCTCCTTCTATCGTCGGATCCGACGACCATAGTTCGCGCATTTGGCCCCTGCGAATGTCTCCGGGGGCCGTTCGCCGGTGACGAGAGGGGCCTTAGTGCGGTCGGTGCAGCGTCGGAGCGGGGACCCGCAGCCGAGCTCGACTCCGGTCCGATTAAGGCCGAGCGCCGCTCCCTTCCCAATGCCTCGAGATCCCGGAGCTCGCTGCGATCGATGGGCTCCCACCCGAGCGTGCGGGCGCAACGCGGTGCCGCCGGCGAACTAGCGGGCCGCCTTTCCGGCCACGGGTACCTCGAGCCCAGAGAAGGGCGCGCGGGGGACGAATCGCCCACGGCCCTCCCGGCCAGTGAATGCTCCGCCCCGCAGGACGACCTCACCGCGTGACACCACCACGTCCACCCCGCCGGTCACGGCCATTCCCTCGTAGACCGAGTAGTCGACGTTCATATGGTGGCTCGCCGCCCCGAGGGTCTGAGCCCGGTCCGGGTCGTAGACAACCAGATCGGCGTCGGCACCAGGCAGGAGCGAGCCCTTCTTCGGGTAGAGGCCGAAGAGTCTCGCCGGGGACGTCGAGGTGAGCTCCACCCAGCGCTCCTTGGTGATCCTCCCAGCCGTGACGCCCTGGAAGACGAGGTCCATCCGATGCTCGACGCCCGGGAGGCCGTTCGGGATCTTGGTGAAGTCCCCCCGGCCGAGCTCCTTTTGGTCCTTGAAGCAGAAGGGGCAGTGGTCGGTCGCGACGACCGAGAGATCGTCGGTGCCGAGACCTCGCCACAGCGCCTCGTGGTGCTGTGCGGCGCGGATGGGTGGGGAGCAGACGTACTTCGCCCCCTCGAAGTCGGGCCCCACCATGACCGACTCCTCCAAGAAGAGGTACTGCGGGCAGGTCTCGGCGAAGACCGCGCGCCCCGCGTCTCTCGCCGCGGCCACCTCAGCGAGGGCTTCCGCCGCCGAGAGGTGCACGATATAGAGCGGGCAGCCCGCGACCGACGCCAGCACGATGGCCCGGTGCGTCGCTTCCCCTTCGAGCACCGAGGGTCGGGTCCGTCCGTGCATCTCGGGCTGACCGAGTCCGCGCGCAAGCGCCTGGGCGATGAGCACATCAATCGCGATGCCATTCTCGGCGTGCATCATGACCGTAGCTCCGCACGATGCCGCCTCCTGCATCGCGCGGAGTATCTGGCCGTCGTCGGAGTAGAAGACGCCCGGGTAGGCCATGAAGAGCTTGAAGCTGGTCACCCCGTCTGTGACGAGGCCGTGCATCTCTTTGAGGGCCTGATCGGTCACCTCCGAGAGGATCAGGTGGAATCCGTAGTCGACGACGCACTTGCCTTCCGCTCGTCCCATCCAGGCTTCCAGCCCCTGACGGAGGCTCCCGCCCCGCGGCTGGATGGCGAAGTCGACGATCGTCGTCGTCCCGCCCCACGCCGCGGCGCGCGTGCCGGTGGCGAACGTGTCGGCACAGGAGGTGCCGCCGAAGGGCATGTCCATGTGGGTGTGGACGTCGACTCCACCGGGAACGACGAGTTTGCCCGCGGCGTCGATGCGCTCGGAGGGGTCAGCGGACGCCGGAGCCGAGCCCGGCTCGACGAGCGCCGCCACGCGCCCGTCCTCGATCACGACGTCGGCGCACGCGCTCCCGGTCGCCGTCACGATCGTCCCGCCCTCGATGACGAGCCGGCTCACGGGTGGACCAACATGGAGTACTGGTCCGGGCGGCGGTCGCGGTAGAACGCCCACAGTTGGCGGACCTCTTCGAGGATGGCCATGTCGAGATCCCGCACGACGACCTCGTCGTCCGAGCCCGAGGCAGGCTGCCCGACGAGTTGGCCACGTGGGTCGCAGAAGTACGAGGACCCGTAGAAGTCGTTGTCGCCGACCGATTCGACTCCGACCCTGTTGATGGCGCCGACGAAGTACTCGTTGGCCACGGCCGCGGCCGGCTGCTCGAGCTGCCAGAGATGGGTGGACAGCCCACGCCAGGTCGCCGATGGGTTGAAGACGATGCGCGCTCCTGCGAGGCCCAGCGCACGCCAGCCCTCGGGGAAGTGCCTGTCGTAACAGATGTAGACCCCGATCCGACCGACCGCCGTGTCGAAGACCGGGTACCCGAGGTTTCCCGGTCGGAAATAGAACTTCTCGTAACCGCCCTTCACCTGGGGGATGTGGGTCTTGCGGTACTTGCCCAGGTAGGCACCGTCGGCGTCGAGGACAGCGGCGGTGTTGTAGTAGACGCCCGGCTGTTCCTCCTCGTAGACGGGCACGACGAGCACCATCCCGGTCTCGCGGGCGAGGTCCGCCGCTCGCTCGATGGTCGGTCCGGGGACCGGCTCCGCGAAGGCGAAGTACTGAGGGTCCTGCACCTGGCAGAAGTACGGACCCGAGAAGAGCTCTTGGAAACAGAGCACGCTTGCTCCGTCAGCTGCCGCCCCCTTCGCGAGCATGAAGTTCGACTCGATCATGGAGTCCTTGTCGCCCGTCCATTTCGTTTGCACGACCGCTGCTCGCACGACGTCGGTCATCGCTCATCCTCCTTTCACTCGGTCACTTGGTCGTCGATCTCGCCAGAACCGGGATGATGTCGCTCGCGTAGGACTCCAGCGTTTCGACGCGTCGATCGTGGTTCAAGTACAGGATCACGCGTTCCACACCGCGCTCTTCGAGCTCGGTCAGCCTCGCGAGATGTGTGCCGACCGGACCCGCAAGGACGACGCGGCGCACTGCCTCGTCGGGGAAGTTGCCGTAGTCGCCTTCCACCGATTCGAGACGCTCGGCGCGCTGCGCATCGCCGGAATGCAGCCGTCCGAGGGCTGCGATGCCGTCGGGTAGCCCGGGGTGCGGCCTCGAGAGGAGTCCCGCGATGTGACGTCCGACCACGTCGCCGAACCAGCGCAAGCGCTCGCAGGCCTGGTCGACGTCGTCGGTCACGTACGCAGGTGCCGCCACGGTGATGGGCACATCATCGAGGCTGCGCCCGACGCGTGCCGCCCCACGCCCTAGGAGTGACTTCGACCACGAGATGAGATCTGGGTCGGCCGCCTGGATGATCGCCCCGTCGCACAGCTCGCCGATCACCTGGAGAACGACCGGACCATACCCCGCCCCGAGGATGGGCACGTCGGTCGCCGACAGGAAGGTTGTCCGCACAGCGGTGCCGTCCGCATCCACCTCGTCCCCCGACAAGAAGGCGCGCACGCGGGCGAGCGACGCTCGGAACTCAGAGGGCGACATCGCTCGTTTGCCGAGCACGCGCACACTCGCGTCTCCGCGGCCCACGCCGAGGATCAGCCGGCCGCCTGACAGCTCCTGAAGCGTGTTCATGAGGCCGGACACGAACACCCACGGCCGGGTCACGAAGTTCGTCACGCACGGCCCGAACTTGATCCGCTTCGTCTCTCGCGCGATCGCGGCAAGCATCGGCCACGTGTTGCGGTAGACGATGTCGGCGTCGTTGAGCCAGAACGACTCGAACCCGAGATTCTCTGCACGCACGGCGAGATCGAGGGTTTCTTCAACGCCGAGGGTCGCGAGGACCATGGCTCCGACCTTCATCGTGCCTCCTCCGCACAAGCGGGTGTCACCGACCCGAGCAGACTGCCGGCATCCTGCAACGGCGACCACGCGCCCGCGATCGTGCACGCGCGCCAGATCGTCGCCACTGCACTGTCGATTACCGGCACGCCGAGCTCTCGCTCGACCGAGGCGATCCTCCGGTCGAAAATGAGGTTCGTGCAGAGGATCACGATTCCGTCAAGCCTGCTCCTCGAAACGTCTCCGATGACGCGTCCGATTTCCGTCGCCGTCACCTTGCTGCACGCGTAGCTGTCCGTGATGTCGAGGTGGCGCTCGTCGACGACCTCGAAGCCCCAAGACGCCAAGTTGGTGCTGATGGCACGGACAAGCGCCGACGTGTACGGGGTGATGAGCCCGACTCTCCGGACACCGAGGTGCTCGCACGCGTCGAGCACGGAGAGGGTTGCCGTCGTGCCGCGGACCCCCAAGGTGGCGAGATGCTCGGCGAGTTCGTGGTCATGTTCCATGCCCAGCCAAGAACCTGACGTGCCGGCCCACGCCACAGCGTCCACCCTGGCGTCGAGGAGCTCCTTCGCCGCATCCAGGAGACGTCCGAGCGCGAACTGGCTCGCCGATGACGCCTCTGCTTCCACGGTTTCGACCGGGATGCGCGCGAAGTGCGCGGTGCAGCCGGATAGGTGGCTGAGCAGCCGGCAGGCGAGCGGCTCGACCTGCACGTTCGACGACGGAACGATGAACCCGAGCCGGGTTTCCTCGCCCGCGGCGCGTGACTGCGACTTCGGGATGGGCGGGAGGGACTCCGCAGCGAACCCGGATGGGGGGCCCGTCACTCGATTACCCAGCCCGGGAGGCTCGGAGGGCTCACCTGTTCGAGGGCGCGACCGCTGTGGTCATAGTCGGAAAAGCGCGACCAGACGTCGGGCGCTCTCGCTCGCACTTCGGCGAGGCAGGCTGCTTCGTCGAAGTCGACGAAGCAGCCATCCTCGATGATGAGCTTTCCCGAGACCACCACGGTGGAGAGATCGCGCGGGCTCGCGCTGTAGACGAGAGCCTTCAGCGGGTCGTGCATGGGCGACATTGAAGCGGAGGTGAGCGAGAAGCCGCAGAAGTCCGCCTTGCACCCGGGGGCCAGCCGTCCGAGATCGTCTCTTCCCAGCGCTCGGGCCCCTCCAAGCGTCGCTGCGTCGAAGACGTCGCGTGCGGTGCTCACTCGTGGATCTCGCTGGACCAGCTTGCCCACCAAGGCTGCGACCTTCATCTCGGCGAGCATCGACTGAGGCACGGAGTCGACCCCAAGCGCCACGGGGACGCCCGCGCGCAGGTAGCGCGAGAGCGACTCGAGCGCCTGGCCGTTTCTGGCGAAGGCCCATGGGCAGTGCGCGACGGCGCAACCCGACTCGGCAAGGAGGCCGAGCTCCCCGACGTCGGGATACGCGACCCAGCTGTGCCCCCCGATGAAGACGCAGTGGGCGAGCACGACGCCGGGGCCGAGCAGGCCCTCGTCGCCAAGCAGCTGAAGCGGCGTTCGGCCGGTCCTGGCGAGGATCTCGCGGAACTCGAAGACGCTCTGGGCAGCGTGCACCTCGACGAAGGTGTCGTGATCGATCGCGAACGCCCTAGCTTCGCGCAGGAGCTCCGGATGGCAGGTGTCGACATGGCGTGGCGCCACGAAGGCCTGGACGAGGCCGCCCTTCTTCGTCGCGGACACAAAGTCGGTCGCGGCCCGCCACCGTGCACGCTGCTCCGCGGCGTCGAGCTCCCGATACGTCACACTCCGGCCGTCCGTCCTCCACTCCTGCGACTGGAAGACCGGCCCCACGAACGCGCGGATTCCGATGTGCTCCGCGGCTTCGGCCGACTGCTCCGGCCAGGAGGTCATGTCGACGGCAGCCGTCACCCCGGAACGCAAGAGCTCCACGATCGATGCCTCGGCGGCACCCCTGGCGAGATCAGCGCCGACGGGCCGGGCGAGCACCGTGGCCAGCTCGTAGAGGCCTGACATGGCGAGCCGCGGGTTGCCCGAGTCCTCACGGGCGCCACGGTCGAAGGGTGACGCCACGAGGTGCCCATGACCGGAGATGAACCCGGGAACGACGAGGTGATCTCGGAGGTCGAGCACCGTTGTTGCGGCGCGTGGCTCGTCGGGACCGACGTAGTCGATCGTGTCTCCGTCGTACGCGAGGCACCCGTCGCGGAGCAGCCGGTGCTCGCCGCCCTGAAAGCCGACGAGGTACTGCGCTCGGACGACGGTGCGGCCCGGCATGCGACGCTACCGAGCCGGCGATGGATCGGGCACACGAACGTCGGGACAGCGCTCCTCGATCAATCGGCAGGCGTCCACCTCGTCGACCACGCGCGTGCGGGCGACGAGGTTTCCGCACCGGAAGACCCACCGGTCGAGGTCCGCTCCCGCCACCGCTTCGGGCACGTCGTGCGCCCGAATGGCGAGAAGGTCAGCGCGCGCCCCGACCTCGGGACCTGCCCTTGGGAGCCCCATCACCTCGCGGGCGTACGACGACACCGCGCGCCACGCGTCCTCCGCTGAGAGGTGAGCGGCGGCCACCGCGAGCGCAGCCGTTTCGAAGGGATCTACGCGACCGAGCGGATTGAAGGGGTCCCTGCGGTTGTCGCCGCCGGCTGCCACTACGACGCCCGCCCGGCGCAGCGCCGCGACCGCGGTCAGTCCGCGGGGGACCCGCGTTTCCATGCCGCGACCCTGAATCAGGAGGTTGGTCTGGGGATTGGTCACCACCCCGACCCGGGCCTCGGCGAGCTGATCCGCGGTGCGGGTGATCACCTCGGGATCCTGCTGTCCGAGACTCACGCAGTGCGACGCGGTCGCTCTTCCTTCGAGGCCGTTGCGCTGCACTTCGGCAGCGAACTCTCCGAGGACGAACATGTCGGGGTCCGTGGTCTCGTCCAGATGGAGGTCGACGGCCACTCCGGCCTCCGCTGCGAGCGCGACCAGGAACCGCATCGCCTCGATGGGCCGCTCGTCCGCCTGCGGAAAGCCGCCCATCAGGTCGACGCCGATCTCGACGGCGTCGCGCAGAATGGCTCGCTGGTCGGCACCGGCGATCCCGGTGACCGGCTTGGACGCGAGAGGGGCGATCTGCAGATCGAGGGCGTCAGCGACGCGGTCCCGGATTGCGCACATCACCTCGACGCCGACCGTCCCGATCCCACGCTCGCAATTCACATGGCTCCGAATCGCCGTGTAACCCCGCTGAACGTTGAGCCCGAGGACGCTGAGCACGCGCTTCGAGATGTCGGCCCGTGTCATGGCGGATTGGTAGGCACGCTCCATCGCGTCGAATGCGCCGGCGAGGTCACCGGTCGAGTTGGGGAAGCGCCCGGCGAGGAACGCCTTGTCGAGATGAGCGTGGGGCTCCGCGGCCGCCTGAAGGAGCAGGTAGCTTCCCAATGCGTGGCGCGTACCCGGACTGGGCGCGCTCGCCCCGTGTTCCACGACCGACGCCACGCGGCCGTCGGCCACGAGGACGTCCACAACCTCGCCGAGCGGGAGCGTTGCCTCCTCGAGGACGGCAGCCTCAGCTGGCTGCAAGACCGGCCGCGTGCGGCTCGCCTCGTTCACGGCTCGCCCAGCGCGGCGATCGCGTCGATCTCCACCTTGGCTCCGGGGAGGGCCAGCCGCGAAATCTCGACGAGGGTGCTGGCCGGCCGCGAGGTCCCGAAGAGCTCCTGACGGACGGGGTTGATCTTCGGACGATCGCCGATGTCGGTGAGGTAGACGGTCACTTTGCAGACGTCGGCAAGCGTCGCGCCGGCCGCGGCGAGGATGTCCCTCACGTTGATCAGGGCCTGCCTGGCTTGGGCCGCGACGTCGTCGTTCCCGACGAGGTTCCCCTCGGCGTCGGTCCCGACGCAACCCGACACGAAAATGAGGTTCCCGAACCGCACCCCGTGCGTGTAGTGGCTGATCGGCGGGTGGGCTTTCTCCACCCACAGTTCTTCTCTCACGGGCATCGTTCCCTCCTCGGCTCGTCTGGAACCCGAATGGCCCCGCTACGCGCGGTCGCCTGGGCGAGCGGGCACGCGTGCGCCGCCCGAGCGCTCGAGAACCCGGTCGGCGACCGAGGCGCGGGCGATCCGGCGGGGTTGCGACAGGACGGCGGCCTTCGGTGCGTTCGCGGTCTCGATCACCGCTCGTCCTGGACGGCGGCGTGACCCGCCAACGTGATCTCCCGGAGGAGTTCCCGATCCGCCTGGCGGGGGCCACCCGCCTCCCAGCTGGCGGTGGCAGCCGGCGAAGCCGGACCCTCACCACGACGCCGGACCATATCGGCGGTGAGCGTCGAGGTGGAGTACGTGAGCGCGCGGTCGTTGGGCCATGCGACCGCCTCGCTCCCGTCGAAGACGACACGCCGGCCACCGACGAACACGGCCTCGATGTTGGCGACGTCCTGGAGGACCCGCATGTCCTGAAGCGGGTCACCGCGTACGATCAGGAGGTCCGCGAGCATTCCGGGCTCGAGCGTTCCGATCTCTCCCTCAAGCCCGACCGTGCGTGCGGCGTTCACCGTGCCCGCCGCGATCGCCTCTTGCGCGGACAGCCCGGCGTACTGCATCAGCAGCTCGAGCTCCCGCGCGTGGAACTCGCCGTAGGGCGTGAGGGCAAAGCCGGCGTCCGTCCCCATCGCAAAGACGACGCCGGCGTCGTGGGCCCGGTGCAGCGTGCCGCCGGACACCTCGAGCATCTGCCGGGTTCCGTCCACAAACTCCCTCGGGCTCCCGACGAGCTCGCCGTAGTCGGCCGCGTTGGCGAGCAACAGGAGCGTCGGTACGAGCGGCGTGCGCGACGTGGCGAGCTGGTCGATCACTTCGTCGGCCATGACATTGCCGTGCATGATCCAGTCGAACCCTGCGGCGAGGGCGCCTCGCACCTCCGCTGAGCCGCGCGCGTGGACGGTGACGCCGCGCCCGAGCTGATGAGCGAGGTCCGCGATCAGCTTGAGCTCGTCGTCGGTGAACGACTGGTACTGGCCATAGGGACTGTCGGCGAGCTTGATGAAGTCGACGCCGTTCTTGACCTGGCGGCGGACGTTGTCGACCATCTCCGCTGGCGTGTTGGCGAGGCTCCCGATGCTCCCGTCGGGAACCCCGGTCGAATCGGGGTACCAGTCGGTGAGCCCGTTGCTGGTCGTGATGTACCGGCCCGCAGTGCGCATGCGCGGCCCGAGGACCATCCCTTTGCGGATGGCTTCGCGCAACGCGACGCCGATGTACCAGCTCCCGCCGGGCTGCGAGATGCTGGTCACCCCCGCGCGAAGCACGCGACGGACGTTCCACGCGGCCCGGAGCGTGCGGCTCTCCACGCTCGTGTAGATGTCCTGCTCCTCTTGGGACAGGCTGTTCCCGTAGGTCATGTGGCAGTGCGCGTCGATCAGCCCGGGCATGACGGTGCGTCCGGCGCCCTCCTCGCGGACGACGCGGCCGCGGTCGGCGGTCGGCACGAGGGAGAGCAGGTCCTCGGTCGAACCTCGCGCTCTGATCCGGTCGTCGGCGACGAGGAGCGACGTGGGTTGCGAGGCCTCTGGCGCAGTGCAGTCGACGAGGCGGACGTCCTCGAGAAGCAGCCAGCCCTCACCCATGATCATCACCGACCTCCGCAACAGGTTCCGACTTCACCTTCCACGTCGAGACGATCGCCGTCGGGACCGACCAGGGGAGCTCGGAGACGCCGACCGTCATCCGGGCGCAGAGCCCGATCTCCTCGCCCCACAGCTGGACCCAGAGATCGGTGCTCCCGTTGCCGACCTTCACGTACTCCTCGCCGAGTCCGGGGCCGACGTTGACGTAGTTGGTCTGCATGAGAGGGCGCTCGACGCGTTCGAGGGTCCCGAGCTCCTCCTTCAGCGTCCTCAGGATCGTGAGCGCCACGAACCGGTTCACCCCGTACGCGTCCTCGACGGTGAGGTCGATGCCGACCTTGCCGACGTGGGTCGGCCGCCCCTCCAGGAACGGGCCGTGCCCCGCCAGGTACAGCCGGTCGCCGTCCTTCGTCGCCCACCGGTACCGCGTGAGGGGCGACATCGGCGGTGGGAGCTCGTGCCCGAGGTCGGCGAGGCGCTGCTCGACGGCATCGGGTTTGGCCGCGGTCATGGACCGGACTCCCCGTTGGGCCTGCTCATGCGCCCGCTCCCCCATCCACCGCGACCACCGCGCCGGTCACCCAGGACGCCTGCTCGGAGACGAGGTACCGCACCGCCCCTGCGACGTCCTCCGGGGTCCCTCCCCGACGAAGCGGTGAGCTCTCCGAGCGTGACCTGGCCAGGGCCGCGCAGTCCTCCTCGGGAATCCCGCTCTTCGCCCAGATCTCGGTGGCGACGAGACCCGGGCGGACGACGTTGACCCGGATGTGCGGCGCGACTTCGAGCGCGAGGGTACGTGAGTACGCCTCGATCCCCGCCTTGGACGCCGCGTAGGACGCGGCACCCTGGACTGGCCGGACCGCGAGCATCGAGCTCATGTTCACGATCGCCCCGCCCCGTCGGCGGAGCAAGGGCACGAAGGCCTCGCACAGCCGCATGACACCGATCAGGTTCACCTCGAGGACCAGCGGTGTGACAGCGTGCCCCTCCGAAGAGGCGGCCTTCACGATGCCCACGCAGTTCACCAGAGCGTCCACGGAGTCCAGCTGCTCGGCCACGGCCGACGCCGCATGTCCGACCGAGCCGGGAACCACGACGTCGCAGGGGACGTACCGGTCGACACAGGCGTTCTCCGTGCCGGACGGAGGAGCCTGACGGCACAGGCCGACCACGCGATAGCCGTCGCGATGGAACACCTCTGCGACGGCGGTCCCGATCCGTCCGGTCGCTCCCGAGACGACGACAGTCCTCACGCCCGGTGCCTCCACCGCAGGTCTCCACTACGACCGCCTGGATCCCCAGACGGCTCGCAGGGACAAGAGCTCGGACTTGGAGAGCACGGCGGGCAGGAACTGGAGCTGGTTCAACGACATGCGGTCGCGAGAGATCTCACCGAACAGGTCGATCAGGTGCGTCCGGATGGCGCGCTCGGCTTCCGACCCGTCGCCGGCTTCGATCGCTTCGACGACGGCGTTGTGCGACGGCTCGACCTCGCGCATCTGGATGTTGAGGTGAAGCATCAGCATGAAGCGTTCGGTGTGGCGAAGCAGTGGTGAGATGAGACGAGCGGTCTCGGCGGCTCCGCCGGACTCGGCGACGAGCACATGGAACCGGTCGTTTGCGTCGGCCTGCCAGTCCCAGTCGTGCTTCGAGGCCTCCTTCGTGGCTCGATCGAGCACCGAGTGCATCTGGGCGAGGTGTGCGTCACTGCGCCGGTGGGCCGCGAGGCGCGCTCCCAGTCCCTCCAGACGCAGACGAAGGGCGAAGACCTCCTCAATAAACGAGGACTCGACGCCGCGGACCACCGTCCCGCGGTATGGGAGCTTCGTGACGAAGCCGTCCGCTTCGAGTCGGAGCACCGCCTCGCGAACCGGCGTCTGGGACACGTCCAGGTCACGGGCGATCGCCTCGAGATCGAGTCTCATCCCCGCCGGCCAGTCACCCCCCACGATGCGAGAGCGCGCGACGCGAAAGACGGTGTCCGAGGTACGGCGATCGGGCGCGCGCTGGCCCGAGAACGCACGGCGGTACAGATCCGAAGACGTGGTCACGGCGGGCCGATCCCGATCGATCCGGGCCGGGTTGTGCTGCCGACTCCGGAGCGGGCGCGGCCGAGGAAGAGACTTCCGATGTCTTCGCGGGCTGCGAGCTCCGCCGCTCGAGCTGCGACCACCACCTGGCCCGCCACCATCACGTAGGCGAAGTCCGACACCTGGAGAGCCTCCCTCGCCCGCTGCTCGACGAGCAGCACCGCGACGCCTTCCTCCTTGAGGCGCATCACGTACTCCTCGAGGACGGTCCTTGCCAGGACGGGCGACAGGTTGGCGGTCGGCTCGTCCAGGATGAGGACAGGCGGCTCCGTCATCAGGGCGCGGCCGATCGCAAGCATCTTGCGCTCTCCGCCGCTCAGTTTTCCGGCCACGCGGCGACGCATCTTCGCGAGCTGGGGGAACACGCCGAAGATCCGCTCCATCGAGCTCGTGACCGTCGCTTTTGGAAGGAGGTAGCCGCCAGCTTCGAGGTTCTCCTGAACGGTGAGGGGCGCGAACACGTCGTTCAGCTGCGGCACGTACCCGACGCCGCGACGCATGATGGCGTCGGTGGTGAGGTTCGTGATGTCGTCGCCTGTCAACACCACTTTGCCTTCGCTGACGCGGATCACTCCCGTTACGGCCTTGAGGAACGTGCTCTTGCCCGACCCATTCGGTCCGATGACCGTCGAGATCTCCGCCTTCAGGGCCTTGACGGTCACTGAGCGGATGACGAGGTCCGCGCCGTAGCCGGCGCTGACCCCGTCGGCGACCATGCCGCCGGCCGAGCCGTTCAGTTCAGCCGACGAGATAGGCATCCCGCACCCGCTGGTCACGTTGGACGTCCTCCATCGTCCCCTCCATGAGCACCGACCCCTGAGCCATGACCACGACGTTCGAGCACAGCTCCGAGACGACGGCCATTTCGTGCTCGACCATGAGCATCGACAGATTCCCGCCTGAGACGAGCTCGCGCAGGTACTCGGCGATCTGCTCGCCGAGCGTCGGGTTCACACCGGCCATGGGCTCGTCGAGCAGCAGGAACCGCGCGTCGCTCATGAGTGAGCGCGAGATCTCGACCAGACGCTTCTGGCCTCCGCTCAGCTCCCCCGCGTACTGGTCCTCGTGTTCGGCGAGTCCGCAGCGCGAGAGCAGTTCCCGGGCTTTCTCGACCTGCTGCGCTTCCCATCGCCGTGCGGCCCGGGCGCCGAAGAGCGCCCCTCGCAACGAATCTGCTCTGCCCGGAGGTGCACCCTGGAGGAGGTTCTCGAGCACCGTCAGGTGTTCGAAGACGTTGGAGATCTGGAACGTGCGCGCGATCCCCCGCCGAGCAACTTGGTACGTCGACAACCCGGCGAGCTCCTGCCCTTCCCATTTGATGGAGCCCCGTGACAGATGCACGGCCGCGGCGATCGCGTTCAGCACCGTGGTCTTTCCTGCGCCGTTCGGGCCGATGAGGCCGGTGATCTGGCCGCCTTTGCACGTGAACGTCACCCCGTCGACGGCGCGGACCCCGCCGAAGCTGCAGACGAGGTCCTCGACGACGAGCACGTCGTTCATTCGGGAGCCGCCGTGGATTTGGCGACGTGCGAAGACCCGGCAGGTGCTGCCAGCGAGGCGGAGAACGCTGATCGGGAGCTCAGCAGCGCGCCACTCCCGATGGCCCCTGAGCTTCGCGAAGGAAAGCGCCGTCGCCGCTCCGGGAAGATCCCCTGCGGACGCCAGTACATGAAGATGAGGGTGAGCAGCCCGATGACGACCCACTCGAGCGAGTCGATGAGACCCGGATAGCCGATCGAGGGAAGGAACCGCGTGACCTCGAGGAACAGGATGGGAACGAGGATCGTACCGATCGCGACCCCTCCCAGGTTGGCCCGTCCTCCGACGATCACCGCCGTAAGCAGGGCGAACGTCTCGGGGTAGAGCCAGCTTCCGGGGGCCCAGGCGTTCACGAACTCGACGAGCACGGCGCCGCTCAGCCCCGCGAGCACTCCGCCGATGACGAAGGCCTGCATCCGCAGCGCGAAGACGTTCCTCCCCCCGGCCGCGGCGGCGGCTTCGTTGTCGCGCACCGCACGGAGGTTCCTCCCGAAGGGGGACCGAACGATCCGCCGCAGGAACAAGAAGACGAGGGCCGTCAGGAACGCGCACCAGCCGAGGTACACCCACTGGTACTGGAGCGACGAGAGCCCGAGGCCTGTCACCAGGGGCTTCGGGATGAGCGACAACCCTGCGGGTCCGTTGACCAACCCGATCTCTGCCTGCGCGACGCCCGTTGCGATCAACGACAGCACCAGCAGCACGATCGCCTCGTAGTCGCCGCGCAACCGGCGCAGGGCGACCGCGCCGACTGCGGCTGCGAGCAGTCCTGCGACCGCCATGCCCGCGAGGATGGGCAACGGGAAGGGCCAATGCGAGCCGCCGACGTAGCTCTGGAAGCCGCCGAGCGCGCTGCTCGACCCGAGGCTCACGACCGAGGCCGTGTACGCACCAGCCGCGGCGAAGACGATGAACGCGAAGTTGTTGATCCCTGCGCTTCCGAACTGCAGGTCGAGGCCCCAGGCGGCGATCAGGTCGACGCAGGTCACGATCAGCACGCTCGAGATGTAGTAGCTCACTGGGCGATCACCCTCGTGGCCGAGTAGTCCGCCGCGATCCCCTGCGGGCGCCACAAGAGAATGACGACGATCACCGCGCACGCGACCACGTCCTTCAGGGCCGGAGACCAGACGGCCGCCGTGCCCTCGCTGATGAGGCCGAGCACCATGCCGCCGATCATCGCCCCGTACGGCCGCCCGATACCGCCGACGATCGCGGCGGCGACGATGAGGATGAACAGCCCGTTGCCGGTGGTCGACTCGAAGGCTCCGGTCGAGACGCCGAGGATGATGCCCGTCACGCCGCACAGGGCTCCCGAGATGAGCCAGGTGAGGGCACGGATCCGGCTCGTCGGGATGCCGCATCCCCGGCTAAGCGTCGGGTCCGCCGACGTCGCACGCATCGCGAGCCCGACGCGGGTGTATCGAAGCAGCAGGTGCACGGCGATCATGAGCGCGAAAGAGACCGCCACGAGCGCGATCTGACTCGTGTTCACGATCGCGTTCGCGATGTGAACCGGGGACCCCGGGATCTCGTTGAAGGTGAGGAGACCGGGCCCCTGGATCGCCTCGAGGGAGAACTCGATCATGAGTCCGACGTTCACCGTCACGATGGCGATCCCGACGAGCTTCGTCCCGCGCCGCACGAAGGGGCCGAGCAGGATGATGCCGAGGACGTAGGAGATCGCCGCACCGAACACCCCCCCGACGAGGAGCAGCACAGCCAGGTTCGTCACGGACTGCGAGACGACGTAACCGATGAAGATCGCCGCGGTGATGATCGGCCCGTAGGCGATGTTGAGCACATTGGTGATGCCGTATTGCATCGTGAAGCCGACGGCTCCGATGGCAACGAGCGAGCCCGAGATGATGCCGAAGACGATGGTGTCGACTAGGAGGGACACGCCGACCCTCGCACGTCACGACGCTCTGTCAACCGCTACCCCCTTGTCGCCTTCTTCACGAGGTTGGTGAGCTGCTTGGCCGAGAGCTGCTTGATCAGGCTGTACTTGCGCGAAGGTGTGACCGCGGCGTACAGCCCCGGAGAGCAGTGGTACTGATTGAAGGCGAAGTCGCCGGTCACTCCGACGTACTGGATCTGCTTCCCCTTCTTCAGGGCTGCGACGCCGGATGCGAATGTGTGCACGACGACCGCGCCAGTCCGGGCCGTCGTCACCTTGAGAATGTCCTTGTTGTACACGGCCGGATTGACGCTGTGGGCGGCCACCATGGCAAGTCCCATGATGATCGCGTCGTCGAAGGGCGCCTCGGAGTAGCTGTTGTCGGCGAACTGCGCTGGATTCTTGTACTCGCCCGGGGCCTTGAGCAGGGCCGCATCCCACGCGCGCCACGCGACTCCGGACGTCAGCGCATAGGGGTACACGATCGTGTAGTACTTCTTGGCGTCCTTCTTGCCGAGGGCCGCGATCAGCGCCTTCATGAACTCGGGACCGACGGTGCCAGCGGTTCCGATGATCGGGACGAGGTCCCCGGCCTGCTTCAGTTCCCCGAAGAAGACGCGGGCGGTCTGGGGGTCCATCTCGGTGAAGACGGCCTGAGGGTGGGAGGAGGCGATTCGCTGGATCTCGGTCTCATAGCTCGTCTGGTCCGGGGTCAGGCTGAGGTTGCTCACGAGCTTGTCGCCGAGGGCGGGAACCCCCTTCACGACGCCGGGGTCATTCCCCTCGGCGGACACGTCGTTGGCGAACACCGCCGCCGTCCGCTTGTATCGCTTGTCGTGGGCCCACAAAGCGAGCGCGAAGCCCGAGATGTTGTCAGCAGGCAGCGTCCTCCAGAAGTACTTGTAGTGCGTGCGGCACAGTGCGACGGTGCCGCCGTTGTCGAACGATGGCACGCCGGCCTTGTTCAGAATGGGCATGGTCGCCGTGTCCTCGTCGCTGCTCGGGCCGAGCACGCCCACGAGGTTCTTTGTCGTCGCGAGCATCTTCTGCGCGGCGAGCACCGCGTCGGCGGGGTCGCCGCGGGTGTCAACCGTGCTGCACTTGACCTGGTGACCGAGAATGCCTCCCGCCTTGTTCATCTGATACGCCGCCGGTGGGCAACCGGAGAACTCATAGAAGCCGAATGTCGCTGTCGGGCCGCTGAACGGGTTGAAGGTGGCGATCTCGACCGGCGAGCCTGCGGCGCCGCCGACTCCACCGGTGGCGGCTAGGGTGGATATCGCGATCAGCACCGCGCTCAGGGTCATCAGGGTCGACGGTCGCCGTCCTGCTCCTCTCCTCCGCATGTCTCACACCCTCCTCAGGTTTGTCGGATGCAACGATGAGCTCGCGTGGACTCGACCTCCGCGAACTTCAACCGGTACTCATGCGATCGTCGTCCAGCTGTCGCCGAGCCGGGGCTCCCTCAGGGCGTCGCAGCGGCACCTGCCCCAGCCAGCTGTTCGCGCGGGTGCACCGACTGCGGGAGCTTGCGCTCGCCGGCCCGCCAGATGGCGTCCCAACACTCGTAGAAACGGTCCCGCGCGAAGAGCGCCAGCTGCATGAAGTGGGCGCGCTGCTGCGGCGTCGTCGCGTAGGACCGCACGAGCTCGCGACCTTCTTCCCCGTGCTGCGTGTCACCCTCGATGTGGGTGATGAAGATGTCGAGCTCGTCGTCGGTGAACGAGAACGACTTGCGAAGGCCCTCGACGAGCCGGGTGTACATGTCAGGCAGCAAGGCCTCGACACCCACCATCCCCGAGGCGATCACGAGCGCTCCGTCCTCGTGGAAGCCGATCTGGAGTGCGCTCTCCAGCGCGTGCGAAAGCTGTGGGTCGGGGCGAAGCGTGCCCTGCTTGTTGGCCTCCTCGATCTCGGCAGTATCGAATCCGATTGCGCGGGCGAACTTCAGCGCGAGCACGTAGTGCGCGGCTTCGCCGCATCGAAACTCGGTCTCCTCGTCGATCATGTTCTCGAGAATGGCGTGACGGGCCTCGTTGTCCATGTGAGCGGCGAGGGCGAGGCCGATGTTGCGTACGCTGTTGTTGTAGTACCACATCATCTGGTAGCAGCTGCGCTGCAGGTCCTCGAGCGTGACCTCGCCGCGCTCCAGACGATCGAAGAATGGATGGTCGCAATACCGACGCTCGTTGACCGCGCTGAGGACGAGGGCGGCGTACTCGTCCGGAGTCATGTCTGCAGTCGGGTCACAATCCACGAACATCCCCTTTCCGTTCGAAATCAGAGGCATTGGACGCGGACACCGGGATTCGACCCTTTCGCTCGGACCGCCCTGACGGGCACCGACTGCCCGGCGCAGCTCTGGGCACTACGCGCCTGCGGCCGCGTCGAAGCAGCGGTTCCAGCATTCGTGCCATTCACCGTGGATGCGGTCCTGGTAGTACGAGAAGAGAGCAGCGTCGAACGCTGTTTGGAGGTGGTCTGTCGCTCCTTCGCGCACCGAAGACGGATAGAGCGATGGTGCGTCGAAGATCGCCAGGGCCGACGCGTCCACCTTGTAGACGTCCCGAAGCGTGTCCCGAAGCGCGCTCAGGTCAGCCCGGACGCCGAACTCGGACTGCGCCACGGCGGCCATCGACGCCCAGGCCGGTGGCTCGAACATGGTCGCCACGAGTTGGTCCGCCGCGGCGACCAGCCTGGGTTCGTACGCTGCGCCCTCGAGCTCCGTATCGGACGCGCCGAACGCCCGCGCGAGGACCTGCGCAAGGGCGGCGTGTCCTCCCTCCCCAACGCGCACGGACGTCCCGTCGGGCAGATCGACGGTCGTCAGGAGCTGATCGACCACCAAGCGCCGGATCTTGTAGTCGGGGCCCGTCATGACGGGTGGCCCGAAGAGTCGCGGCAGGTGGTCGTAGAGCCCGGCGAGAGCGACGCCGAACGCCCTCAGCTGTGGAGCGCTGGCCTTCCCGGCGAGCAGCGTGCCGACGAACCAATGATTGGTGAATCGCCCGAGCGACTGGCCGTCTCCGGCGGCCGAGAGCCCGGCATCCTGGACGATCGCCATGGCACCTCTCAGTTGTTGTTGATTTAGGATAAAATATGCCATGTAAACTGTCAATCGCCTGGAGCCCCCTCCTGAGTAGTCCGTCCGGCTCCGAGCTCTCAACGACAACCGTGGGCCGTGCGATGCTCGGGATGGTTGCGTGAGGCGGCGGTCGACCACTGTTGGCACGGCGGCCCGTGCCGAGAATGACCTCCTTGTCGATGTCGCCCTGCCGTGGCCTCCCCGGATCGAAGAGCCACCGGCGCTGACTCCGCTCGGGGAGGCGTTCTCAGCTGGACGCGGCGCGAGCACGCGGGTCGCACCGCCTCGGGTCAGGCAAGCCCCTCGTCGGCCCCGAGCGCCCGCAGCTGGTCGTCACGGACACTGCCGATGTGGTCCCGCAGCGCGGACTCCGCCCTGTCGGCGTCACCGGCGAGCAATGCCTCCGCGATCTTCATGTGCTCGACGACCGACTTCTCCAGGCGCCCGGGGATCCGGGTGGTGAGTCGTCCGATGCGCGTCACGTGCGCTCGGATGTTGTCGATGAGCGCGCTGATGCGGTAGTTCGTCACCTGCTCGAACAACAGCGAGTCGAAGTCCTCCACCGCCTTCTCCAGCGCTGCCGTCCTGCCCGATGTCGCGAGCCGCTGGCTCCTCTCCATCAACGAACGCAGCCTGTCGCGGGCGTCCTCACTCATGGTCGTCGCGGCCTGACGAGCTGCCCAGGTCTCGACGAGCTCCCGCAGCTCGTACATCTCGACGAGGTCGCGCCTCGTATAGCTCGAGACCACGGCGCCTTTGAAGGACGTCAGCTCGGCGAGGCCTTCGTACTCGAGGCGCGAAAGAGCCTCCCGCACGGGCGTCTTGCTCACGCCGAGCGACTCGGCGATCGCTGCCTCCCGCAGCGGCTCTCCGGGCGGCAGCCTCAGCTCGATGATCGCTGAGCGGAGCTCCTCGACGACCCAATCGGTCATTTTGGTGCGGCTGTGGCGGCCACCGAGAGGCTGGACGGTATGGGCGACGGCGTGTCCGTTGCCCTCCTGACTCGCAGCGCGCCGGGGGGGAACCATCACATCTGCTCCTCGTGGGTCTCCACCAACTCTACGAGCAAGCCGCCGAACGCGGACGGATGCACGAACGCGATCCGCGTGCCGCTTGGCCCTGTTCGCGCCGAACGGTCTACGAGCGGGACGCCGCGCGCCTCCAATGAGGCCAGCGCCGCGTCGATGTCCTCGACTTCGATCGCAATGTGGTGGAGCGCCGCGCCGCGCCGCTCGACGAACCGCTCGACGGTCCCGGGCCCAGTTGCCTCGAGGGTCTGGATGCCGGTACTGCCGAGGTCGTAGTTCCGCTCGGTGAACCCCGACCCCTCCTCCTGCGCCGGACACAGGCCGAACAGGTCCTGCAAGGCGGCGTCGACCGAGCCGTCGCGGTGCGCGAACGCCACGTGATGGACGCCCCGCACTTCGCACGCGGGCCGCCGAGCCTCGGGTCCGAGTGCGGTCACCGGGCGGCCCCGAAGTCGAGTCCCGAGCAACGCGCGAAGGCTCGGACGGTGTCCATGCGACGCTCCCCCAGCGGAAACACATGGACCGCGTCCGCCCCGGACCCGAGCACGGTGTCGACGGCGTGGCGGGCGTCGGCCGCGTCCCCTGCCAGTGCGACCCTCCGGACGAACTCGTCGGGAAGCAAGGAGGCCGCCGCGGCGGCCTCCTGGAACTCCCCGCCTGCGTAGGCGCGCCGGACCTCCTCGACCAGCGCGTCAGGAAGACCCGCGAGGCGGCAGATGCCGGGCTGGGTCTGTGGGAACCACGCCGCGATGGAGCGGCCCTGCTCGAGCGCCCACCCGCGATCGGCATCGATCGCGCCGTAGGCAAAGACGACCGTTGGCGGCGGGGGACGGCCCGCGAGCCGGGCACCGTGGGCCACACGTTCGACCGCCCACTTGACCGCCTCTGGGAAGAGGCCCACGAGAAGGATGACCCCGTCCGCGATCCGTCCGGCCAGCTCGAGCGTGCGAGGCCCACTCGCCGACACATAGACCGGGATGTCCCGCCGGGCAGGGAACCGCAGGCGCGCGTCGCGCAGGGCGAAACGGTCGGCGACCACGTCGACCTGCTCGCCTGCCCACAACCTGCGCACCGCGCCGACCGCCGCCTCAAGGTCGGACACGGGGCTCGGGTGCATGCCGAGCTCGAGCAGCGGTCTGTCGCCCGCCCCGATGCCGAGCACGAACCGGCCCCCTGACAGCTCGTCGATCGTCGCTGCCGCCACGGCCGTGACGGCGGGGTGACGGGTACCGGGGTTCGTGACGGCGGTCCCGATCGTGAGCCGCGTGGTGAGCAGTGACGCCGCGGTGAGCTGGACGTAGCAATAGCGCGAGTGCAACGAAGAGTCGGTGATCCAGAGATGGCCATAGCCGAGCGCCTCGATCTCCTTCACCATCGACGAGTAGGTGACGGGGTCATCGACTCCCTGCACGACGACCCCCGTACCGAGCTCAGCCACCACTCACTCCTCCCTTCGTTCCTTCGGCCCGTCGCTGCCCGTCTCCGTGCATCCGAACCGCACGATGGTGTCCGCCAGCGCGCCGACGCCGGCCGCAACAGGCTCCGTGTCGATCCATTCCTCGGTCGTATGTTCGCCGCCCCCGATCGTGACGCCGAGGGCAACGGCGGGGAGCGAGACCTCGTGGGCGGCGTTCGCATCCGTGCTCGTGGCGCCGGCCGACCACCGAATCGATCGCGCTTCGAGCGCGGCGACCGCTGCCCGGACGAGCGGGTGTGCCATCGGGGTCTCGCCCGCCGGGCGCCTCCCGATCACCTCGGCCCTCAAGTCGACGCCGTCCGGCATCTGCTCGGACAGGGCTGCCGTCACCGCTCGTTCCAGCGCGTCGAGGTCGCGTTGATCGACCCCGCGGATGTCGAGCTCGAAGACCGCGTGGCGACCGAGCGCGTTGATCGCCTCTCCGCCGTGCACGGACCCGACGTTGAGTGAGGTACGTCCGGACTCGACCGGGATCCCTGCGACCTTGGCGACCAACCCCGCCGCGAGGTGGACGGCGCTCGGCCTACCGGCCTGCTCCCAGGCGTGACCTCCGGGCCCCGACAGCTCGACCCTCCATCGCACGGATCCGACCCCTGCCGCCACCACTCGTCCCAGATAGTTGCCCTCGATCGCAATGAAACCGGCCAGCGGCCCCGGAGGTGACCTCAGTGCCTGGCGGCCCCCACGCAGGTCGCCCACGCCTTCTTCACCGACGGTCGCCAAGAGGTGAACGGGCACGTCTCCGAGGTGCGGCGCCGCGAGGCTCGCGGCGGCGGACAACGTTGCGACGCCGATGCCGTCGTCGCCGATTCCGGGACCGACAAGGCGCGTGCCGTCCCGACGCACCTCGAGCGAGGTGGCGAAGTCGAAGACCGTGTCGAGATGGGCCGCGAGGACCACGCCGGTACGACCATCCGGTCTGGTCGAGGCCCAGACGTTCCCGACGGCGTCCGTCCGGACGTCGCACCACCCGTCGTCCTTCCACCACGACGCCACGAGCGACGCGCGCTCGGCCTCACTGCCCGTCGGCGCGGGGACCCGGGTGACCTCGATCGCGCGTTCGACAACAGCCTGCGCCAACGCCGCCGGAACTTCCTTTGCAACCGGGCTTTCGAACACCTGTTGGGGGCGCTTACCCACGGGCGATGGCCCCCCTTGTAGCGAGGTGGTCGATCTCCCCAGCGGTGTACCCGAGCTCGAGAAGGACTTCGTCAGTGTTTGCTCCGAGTGCGGGGGCCGGCGTCTGGTACTTCGGCCGCTCGTGGTCGATCCGGATCGGGGGTCCGACGACGCCGCTCTCCTCGGACCGACCGTTCGGGAGCGGCTCGATCACGTCGAGCGCACCCACCTGTCGGTCCCAGAGCACCTCGTCCAGCGACCGGACCTTCGAGGCCGGCACGCCCGCGGTGGCGAGTTGCTCCATCCAGTGGGCGGTCGGCTGCGCTTCGAAGACCGCCTCGAGCTCGCCCGTCAGCTCCGCACGGTGGGCGACCCTCCTGGCGTTGTCGGAGAAGCGGTCGTCCGCCAGGAGGCCGTCGGCGCCGATCGCGGTGCAGAGTCGCCGCCAGAGGTCTTCGGAGCCAGCGCCGGCGAGGATGAGCCACCCGTCGCCGGTGCGGAAGCCCCCGTACGGGGCGAAGATCGGCGAGTGGGTCCCGAGGAGGCCTGGCACCACACCGGTCGACAAATACTCGGCGGCGACCGTACCGAGCCCGGCGAGCGCGAACTCGAGGAGCGAGGTCGATACGAGCCGGCCGCGACCCGTCGCAAGCCGTTCGACGTGGGCAGCGAGGAGCCCGAGTGCGGCGCAGGTGCCCGCCCCGACGTCGAGCAACGGAGCCCCGATCTTGACAGGACCCGACGTCGCCGAACCGGTCACGCTCATGATCCCCGAGTCCGCCTGCACCGTCAGGTCGAAGCCCCCCTTCTCGGCGTCTGGGCCCGTGTCGCCGTACCCCGAGATCGATGCGGCAACGAGCCGCGGGTAGCGCTCGTGGAGAGCGTCCCAGTCGAGGCCGAGGCGGGACATCGCCCCGGGCCGGGCGTTCTGCACGAAGAAGTCGGCGCTGGCGACGAGACGTTCGAGGACCTCCAGGCCCTCGGCGGTTCGGAAGTCGAGAGCCACGCTTCGCTTGCCCGCATTGAGCGACTGGAACAGCATCGCCATCCCCTGCTTGCGGTACGGATCTCCGTCGAGCGGCTCCACCTTGACGACGTCCGCGCCGAGCGCGGCGAGCAGGCCGGTGCAGTAGGAACCGGCCACGAAGCGGGTCAGGTCGGCCACGCGAAGCCCGTCGAGCGGGCGGCTCGGCGCGCTCACCATGCCGACCGTTCCCTGAACCGCCCGAACCGGTCCGCCATGACCTCCGACATCTCACCGAGCGTGGCCCCGGTCCGCGCGCAGCGAACGAGAACCGGGACCAGATTGTCCTGTCCGCACGCGGCGTTGGACAGATCGGAAAGGGACTCGCGCACCGCCGTCTCATCGCGCTGCGCCTTGTGGTCGGCGAGCCGTTCGAGCTGCCGCTCTGCCACCTCCGGTGGGACTACGGAGGTGATCACCGGCGGCCGGCTGTCACCACCCGATGTGTGGACGTTCACACCCACTTTCGGACGGTCCCCGGAGGAAAGGTCGACCTCGTAGCGGTAGGCCGCCTCGGCGATCCATCGCTGAGGGATCCCGGCCGTCGCCGCGGCGACGGCGCCGCCTGCGGCGTCGATCTCCGCGATGACCTCTCGTGCCCGCCGCTCAATCTCGTCCGTGAGCCATTCCACGTAGTACGAGCCCGCGAGCGGGTCCACCGTCCGGGTCACTCCGCTCTCCAACGCGATGATCTGCTGGGTCCGGAGCGCGATGGTCACCGCCTCTTCGCTCGGCAACTCGTACGCCTCGTCGTAGCCCATGACGTGGATCGATTGCGCTCCGCCAAGGACGGCGCCGAGGCACTGGATCGTCGACCTCACGATGTTGTTCAGCGGCTGTTGCGCGGTGAGCGTCACGCCCGAATTCCCCGAGAAGAACCGCAGGCGCGCAGAGGCCGGGTCACGGGCTCCGAACCGGTCGGACGCGATCGCGTGCCAGAGCCGACGCGCGGCACGAAGCTTCGCCACCTCCTCGAAGAGGTCGAGGGTCGTCGCGAAGTGGAAGGAGAGCCGCGGAGCGAACGAGTCGAAGTCGATGCCCCGAGCGATCACTTCTTCGCAGTAGGCGATGGCGTCGGCCATCGTCAGGCCGAGCTCCTGCACGGCGTCGCAGCCGGCCTCCCGTGCGTGGTAGCCGGTGATCGAGATGGGATTGAATCGCGGGAGCTCCTTCGCGGCGAACTCGATCACGTCCGCACTCAGGCGCATCGAGGGGCCGGGTGGATACACGAAGAGTTTGCGGGCGGAGAATTCCTTCAAGATGTCGTTCTGCAACGTGCCCGACAGCTGTGAGTACGAGACCCCTTGGCGTTCGGCGACCACGAGGAACATCGCCAAGATTGCGGGGGCCGTGGCGTTGATCGTGAAGTTGACCGAGACATCGTCGAGCGGCAGGCCGCGGAAGATCCTCTCCATGTCGTCGACCGTGTCGACGGCCACCCCGACGCGCCCGACCTCGCCGGCTGCGATGTCGTGGTCCGAGTCGTATCCGAGCTGGGTCGGAAGGTCGAAAGCAAGGGAGAGCGCGGTCTGGCCCCGACCGAGCAGAAAGTGGAAGCGCTGGTTGGTCTCGTCGCCGGACCCGAATCCGGCGAACTGACGCATCGTCCACAGGCGCTCCCGGTACATCTCGGGGTACGGCCCGCGCGTGAAAGGTGGCGATCCGGGGTTTCCAAGCCGCGCTTGGAGGGCGTCTGCGTCGCCGACGTCAGCGGCCGTGTACACGGCGGCGACCGGGATTGAAGAGTCAGTCGCCACGACCGCTTGTCGTCGCGACCGGGCATCCCGCCGAGAAGCTTCCGCTGCAGCAACGGCGCCGGCGGCAGGAAGAGCGCCCCGATCTTTTCGCATCAACCCGAGCGACGAGCGCCCGACAACGTCGCGGCAAGGAAGGCCGCATAAACCTCGGTCGCCTCTTGGATGTCATCGACGGAGAGGTGCTCGTCTGCGCAGTAGACAGGCGGTCCGCCAGGCCCGAAGATCACGGTCGGAACCAGCGCACCGAAGCTTGCCGTGTCGCCGAGCCAGTTCTCGGTCACGAGGTATGGCTCGACGCCACGCACCGTCCGCACCGATTCGGTCATAAGTCGGACGACGTCCGACTCACGGTCTGCAAGGTACCCGGGCTTCACGTCCGCCAGCTCAATCTCCGCCCGGAAGCGCGGGTCGGCGGCTGCTGCCCGTTCGAGACACCGGTCGATCTCGGCTCGAACCGTTTCTACGCTGACCCCCGGCTGTGGCCGGCAGTCGACGCGGATCACGCACTCGTCTGGAATCATCGATGGTCCGCCCGGGGGAAGCCCACCGTAGATCCGTCCGGGGACAATGTAGGTCTCGGGGCCGAAAAGATGTTCGACTTCCTCCTCGAGCTCAGGTTCGAACTTGGACGCGTCAAGCGCGAGGACGGCCTGCGCGGCCAGCACGTTCGCGTTGATGGCTTCGTGTTTGTGACAGGTGTGGGCCGAGCGACCGCGCACCGTGACGTCGAAGTAGTAGCGGCCGCGGTGCCCGATGCAGATCTCGTTGTCAGTCAGCTCGCCGAGCACACAGAGATCCGCCCTGTGCCGACTGAAGTAGGCGATGGCGCCGCGCTGTGCGCCCATGTGGTCGCACACCGCTGCCATGGCCGCGGTGCCGGTGAGCTCGATGCCAGCGGCCGCCACGGCTTCAATGGCCGCGATCTGGCACGCGAGCGCCGCCTTCATGTCCATGACACCGTGTCCGTAGACGGCGCCGTCGATGAGCTCGCCCGAGAACGGGGTCGTCCGTTGCCACCCATAGGAAACAGGTTTCGTGTCCATATGCCCGGTGAGGACCACCCGCGGTCCGGGGCCGAACCCGATCTCACCAAGCGCGTTCGCCCGTCCGTCGATGACGTGCTCGAGCTCGACGCCCTCAAAGCCCGACTCGCGCATCACCGACGCGAGGAAATCGGCGAGATGGCGCTCTTCGCCAAGTACGCTCGGGATCCGGCAGACCTCCTGCACCAATTGGACCGCCCTCTTGACGTCGACGTGCCCGACGGCGGTGCGGAGCGGGTCGTTCGCAGCGCTCACAGCACTGGCCAGGCTGGTAGTGCGGCGATGCCGAGCGCGTTCAAGATCTCTTCGTCCTGCCGTTGAACGCGCTCACGGAGGTCCTGCTCGTCCACCCTCGTGAGGCGCTTGGCATCAAGGACGATCTCTCCTCGGATCAGAACGGTGTGGGCCGCATGCCCGGTCGAGCCGTAGACAAGGTTCGCGACGGGGTTATGCAGCGGTCGCCAATCGAAGTCGTCGGTGTCGAAGCAAGTGATGTCCGCTTCCTTGCCGACCTCAAGCGATCCGATCGCATCGTCCATGCGCAAGGCCGTCGCTCCACCGATCGTCGCCATCTCGAGCGCCTGTTCGGCCGAGACAGCGCTCGGATCGCGTCGGGCGTCGCGAGGAAGGAGCGCTGCCAACTGCATCGACCGGCAGATGTCCTGATGGTTCGATGCGTTTTCGGCATCGGTTCCAAGGGCTACCGGCACCCCCCCCTCGAGGAGTTCTGGCCACTTCCCCGTCTGGGTCGTCCCCTTGGCAAGCTTCAGGGCGGTACTCGGATTCTGGCAGACCGCCGAGCCGGAGGCGGCCAAGAGACCTACCTCCGCGTCGTCGATCGACGTCATGTGGTTCAGAAGCACCCTGTCGTTCAACGCTCCGATGGTGTGCATGTGCGCCACCGGCCGTTCGCCGAACCGTTCGACCTCCAGGGAGACCTCCCGTGTGCTCGACGCCTTGTGGAGCACCGCGAGGGAGTCTGCCTCCTTAGCCAAGTCCGCCGCCGCCCGGGTGAGCGCGTCCGAGCACGTGCCGACTCCTTCGAGGGTGACCGCGTCCCGGATCTTGGGATCGCCGAGGGCGCGGACCGTCTCGATCGCCCGCTCGAAGCGTTTCAGGGCGGCGCCCACGTCGAACACCAGCCAGTCAGGAAGCCCGTCGTCGCCGGCGGATCCTTGTCGGTCCCACGTCCATGGGCCAATGCGGCACCGAATCCCTGACGTGACGAGCGCGTCAAGGACCGATTCGAGATGATTGCACCCGGGCTCCTCGAAGGTGGTCGTGCCGAAGCGGATCATTTCAGCAGTGGCGTGCAGCGCGTAGAGGTGCATCTGCTCCTCGGTCAGCGATGCGAAGCATCTGTAGGTGAAGGCCCGAAGCACCCCCAGAGTGTCCCGGCCTTCGGGCATTGCCCCTTTCGGGCAGCACAGCAAATGCCGGTGCCCGTTTACGAGCCCGGGCGTGACGACCATCCTCGACGCGTCAATCACGCGCGCCGCCCGGAAGGACCTGAGGATCTCGTCACGATGACCCACCCCGGCGATCTGCCCTCGGTGAACCGCGAGCCCGCCGTCTCGGTAGATCTCGCGGCGAGGGTTCATCGTGACGACCCAACCGCCGGCAATGACGATGTCCGCGTCCACCGGCCCACCGGTCTGGGGCATCCACGCCCTCCTTTGCACAAAATATATCAGACATCGGATTACATGGCAACGAAGACCCGCGGGGTGACGAATAACTTCGCCGCTCCAGATGTTCGACCGCGCCGACCACCTCGGTCACAGCCCGCTGAAGTTCTGGAGGTCCTCCTCCGTGCTGGTCGGCACTTGCAGGAGTTCGGAGAGGTCGAGCCTACGGAGCAACTTCACCGAGTTGGCAAAGAGACCGATTCCGCGACTCGCCGAGCTCATCCGCTTGCTCGTAGAGGTCGACCTTCACTCTCGCCTGCTGCAAGGCCACGGCCAGAGTCAGCCCTTCGATTCCGGCTTCTAGGACAGCCAGGCGTGGCCTCAAGACGACCCTCCTTGTTCCCGCCGGGTCACGACAGCTTCTCCCACTCGCGCTCGCCGCTCCTGAAGAGACATCCGGATGTTCGTCCCCGAGCTTGCCTCGTCAGTCGGTGTGCTCGAATGAACGGAGGTCGCCGCGGAGCCCCGAACTTCCAGCCGATCACCAACTCACACGAGCAACCGCACCGCTGCAGCGACGCCGACGGCCACGACGACCGCCCGGAGCACCGCCGGCGACAGCCGAAGGCCGACGCGGGCGCCGACCTGACCGCCGATGATCGATCCGACAGCCACGGCAGCAGCGGCCGGCCAAGAGACCGACGCCTCCACGGCAAAGAGGACCGCGGCCGCCAGGTTCGCCGACATCGTGAGAACGTTCTTCAAGGCGTTGAGGCGCTGAAGGTCGTCGTGGAGAGCGAGGGGGAGGATCCCCATCAGGATCACGCCCTGCGCAGCTCCGAAGTAACCGCCGTAGACCGCCACGGCGAGCACGCCGGCGCGGACGGCCCAGCCACCGGTGCCCGGGGAAGGGGCGGCCTGCCACCGCGACGCCAGGCGGCGAACCAAGGGCTGGAGCAGGACGAGCACGCAGGCCGCGAGGATCAGCACGGGAACCGCTCGCTTGAAGACCGATGCCGGGAACAGCAATAACAACGCCGCGCCCACGAGCCCACCGGTTACGGAGACGACCGCAAGCGTGACGGCGCGACGCTCCTGGCCGAGGAGTTGGCGGCGGTAGCCGATGACCCCGCTGATGTTCCCCGGGGCGAGACCGATGGTGTTCGAGACGTTGGCCGTGAGGGGTGGGAGGCCGAGCGCCAGGAGCACGGGAAAGCTCACGAGCGTCCCCGAGCCGACGACCGTGTTGATGGTGCCGGCCGCGACGCCGGCACCGAGGGCAGCGGCCAACGCCCCGGGAGTCATGCTCTGCTATCCCTTAGCTGCCGGGTCGCCCGGCACGTCGCCGGCACTGCCCATGCGGCCGCCCCTCACCTGGGCAGTCCCCCGGCAATCGAGCGGAGAAGGAACACGCGCCGCCGATGCTGATCCGTCTGTCGACGCTGAGTCATCGCTCTCCCTCCTGCTCCTGACCGCCCGCCAGCCAGCTCTGGCGCTCTCCGTGCAGGCGCGCCACGTAGCGCTCAGCGGAGCGGCGGACGGCCTCCGGACCGTTGTCGACGATGACCCGGCCCCACCAGCCACCGTAGATCCGATCGAAACGGAACCGACCAATCCGGCGTGCGATCTCCTCGATGGTGTCCTCGTCGAGCGGGATGAGGTTCGGATAGCTCCACATGAAGCTCGCCCAGCCTCGATCCGGGACGACGGTCACGGTGTCTCCGGTGAGCAGCACTCCCCGACCCTCCGAGCCGGCCGGCCAGTGCAGAACGGCGGCTCCGTCGAAGTGACCGCCGATCCGTGCGACCGTCAGCCCCGGGACGGGCGTCGCTTCCTCCTCGAACAGCTCGACTCGGTTGGACGGCCGGCGGATCCAGGACGCGTCCGCTTCCGGGATGAGAATCCGGGCGTCGAAGGCGTCGGCGAACTCCACATGAGCCCCGTAGAAGTGAGGGTGCGACATGCAGATGGCCGAGATCCCGCCGAGCTCCGCGAGGCGGGCGCGAGCTGCATCGTCGAGGAGCGGGATGCAGTCCCACAGGACATTGCCAGACGGCGTCCGGACGAGGAGGGCGCGCTGTCCGATCGCAATGCTCGGTTCGACCCCGACCCCGAAGAGGTCAGGCTCCTCTTCTTTGATCACCACGTCGTGCGCCTCAGCGAGGTCCGTCGCCGTCGTCCATTCCTGACCGTTCGGCCCGACGTACTGACGCTCGTCCTCGCAGATGGCGCAGCGCTCAGGCGGTCGGGTCGTGTCGGCATGCTGAACAGCGCACGTCACGCAGATCCATGCAGGCATGCTGTCCTTTCCGGTATTCTTTGCGTGCTGGTCGCCGTTGCACGCGTCGCCTCGAACGAGCTGCGATCGGAGCAATCTCGAGAAGCGGCGCCCAACTCGGCTCACTCCACCTCGACGTTGCGCCCGACGCGCTCCGTCGCTGGTCGACGCATCCACGTCCCGGTCGCCTCCTCGAAGGCGAGCGCGATCTCGAGGAGTCGCAGGTCGCCGTGCGGTCGTCCGACAAGTTGCAGCCCGATGGGAAGACCGTCCTCGCTGAAGCCGCACGGCACGGACACAGCCGGCAGTCCCGTCACCGTCACGAAGTAGGCGAAGCGCATCCAGTCGAGGTACGTGTGTTGCGGCACCCCGTCGATGTCGCTGACCCACGGGAGCTCAACAGGGAAGGGGACGACCGGGCTGACCGGGCAAGCGAGGATCTCATACTCGCTCAGCACTTGCCGCAGACGTGCAGAGACGAGCCCGCGCAGCCGCTCGGCTCTCGCAAGGTCGACGCTCGTGACTTCCAAGCCGCTCGCGATGTCCCAGGCGAGATCCGGTTTGAACGCGTCCGGGTGCGCCTGAAAGAGCTCTCCCAGACTCAGGGCGTGCAACCAGAAGCGCCAGGTTCGGAACGCTTCGTCGGCACCGGCGAAATCAGGCTCGATCTCGTCGACCTCCCAACCCAGCCCGAGCATCGCCACGCGTCCCGAACTCTCGAGAACCTGAGTGACGACGGTGCTCACGGGAAGCTCACCGAGGTTGCGACTCCACGCGACACGAACCCTCGTCCCCGCTCTTCGCAACGGCGGGGCGAAGACTGCGCCATCGACGGGCAGAGAGAACGGGATCCTCGGGTCGTCTCCCGCCAGGACGCTCAGCAGCAGAGCCGCGTCCTCGACGCGTCGTCCCATTGGACCGCTCACGCTGTAGGGGAACCACGCCGTCTCCGTGGGCCAGTTCGACACCAAGCCGGCGCTTGGGCGGAACCCCACGACGTTGCAAAAGCTGGCGGGGTTGCGGAGCGAACCCCCCATATCGGAGCCGTCCGCGAGAGCGACCATCCGGGAGGCGAGGGCGGCCGCGGCTCCTCCGCTGCTTCCACCTGAAGTCTTGCTCGGATCGTAGGGATTGCGCGTGGCGCCAAACACCTGGTTGAACGTCTGTGACCCGGCACCGAACTCGGGCGTGTTCGTCTTTCCCAGCGACACCGCGCCAGCGCCGGCCATTCTCTCGACAACCGAAGCGTCCCGGTCGGGGACGTGGTCGGCGTAGAGCGGAGAGCCGTACGTCGTTCGTACCCCCTTCGTGTCGGCAAGATCCTTGTGGGCGACCGGAATCCCGTGCAGAGGCCCGACCGGTCCGCGACGAACGATCGCGGTGTCCAATTCGCTGGCACGCTCGAGAGCCGACTCCGCGGTCAAGGTGACCACCGCGTTGAGGTCCGGGTTGAGGCGCTCGATCCGGTCCAGATGCGCCTGCACCACCTCGCGGGCCGAGACGACGCGGGCGAAAAGGAGCTTTCGAAGGTCGACCGCCGAGACGTCGGTGGGCTCACTCTCGGACAGGGCCATCGTGCCTCCTGCTGGGATGCCTAACCGCGTCTCACTCGGCGGTCGCAGCGAGGGGTCAGGGGAGTCCATGGCGCTCCATCCATCGTTCTGGACGCGCCAATGGCGCGAACCCGTAGCGGCGATAGAGGGTCCGCCCGGGTGCGGTCGCAAGAACGATTTGGAGGTTCGCGACCGCTGGGTGCGAGGTGGCCGTCTCCACAAGGAAGCTCCCGAGTCCGCGTTGCTGGCACTCCGGATCGACGAAGACGTCGCACAAATAGGCGAAGGTGGCGCGATCAGTCACGAACCGGGCGAAGCCAACCTGCCGGCAGTCGGGCGAGTACAGACCAAGGGAGAGTGAGTTGCCGACGGAGTTGGCGACGACCTCCAAGGGACGACCCATCGCCCAGTACGCATGGGTGCTCAACCATCCGTGGACCCACGCGATGTCGATGAGTCCCACCTCGTCGCTGACGAAGAACCGGCTGGGCGCGCTCCACCTCACCGTCTCGCTCCCCTGCCCGTCCACAGGTCAGCGGCGACGACCAGTGCGACGGCGATGCCCCGAACGCCGGTGCGCACGCTCAAAGAGTACTGTGGGCGGTGGTTGCGAGCGCCGCGAGAAGTGCGTGCGTCGCGCCAGCTCGCGGGCTCTCCGGAGAACGTGCCGGTTGTGGAGTCCCCGGTAACCATGGTGCGGCGGGCGCCCCGGATTCCTACTCGTTCACCGCATCGGTTACCGATTCGAGATCCGCTTCCACGTCGTATCCATGGATCCACGAAAACTCCTCGTACCAGCGTGCGGCAGCCCGTGATCGCTCGTCCCATGCGGGGCCACGTTTGAGATGGAGAAGCCCGTTCGTGCGCCAGGAAGCCTCCTGTACGCCGCGGGTTCTCGACATCCGCTTCTGTTCATAGGAGACCAGAGCCGCTTCGACGTTCTCTACGTCGCTCGCAGCCAGTTGATCGGCAAGCACGACCGCGTCCTCGATCGTCTGGTTCGCGCCCTGCCCGAGATGCGGCAGCATGGCGTGGGCCGCATCTCCAAGGATCGCTACCGGCCCACGCGTCCATTGCCGAAGTGGTTCGGTCACGAACAGTCCCCACCGCTCCAGATGCTCGACGGCTCCAACGACCTCCGTCACGGCCGGGTGCCACCCAGCGAAGGTTTGGAGCGCCTCCTCGGTGCTGGTGGGCACACGCCACTGCGGGGACTCCCAAACGGAGGGCGCGTCCACCGCCGCCAAGAACGACAGGGACGTGCCTCCATGCCCGATTGGAAAGTGGAGCAGATGCTTCCCTTCCCCCATCCAGAACTGGGTGGCGTCGGGCCGGGAGAGCAGTGAAAGCTGAGACACCCGCACGACCCCACGAAACCCGCTCGTGCCCGAGTACCGAGCCGCAGGTGACCCGGTGATCCAATCCCGCACGACCGACCGCGCTCCATCGGCACCAATCGCGACATCTGCCCGCGCCTCGGCACCGTTCTCGAATCGCAAGACGGGTCGTCGGTCGGCCAGGCGCAAGCCAACGAGACGGTGGCCGAGGTGCAGAACGGTCTTGTCGATGACCTCGAGAAGCGAGGCCTGAAGGTGCCGTCGATGCACCCCGATGTAGGGGGCGCCAAAGGCGCGCTCGTACCGAGAGCCCCGTGACAAGGCCATCGAGTCCAGCTCCGCACCGGTGACGCCGTCGCGGTATATGCGGTCCACAGGCTCGAAGCCATCCGCCTGCAACAGCCCGAAGAGTCCAAGCCGACGCAGGGGCTTCACCGCGTTGGCGAAGAGACCAATCCCTGCGCCGATCTCGCCCAGCTCATCCGCTTGCTCGTACACGTCGACCGGCACCCCGGCTCGCTGCAAGGCCAAGGTCAGGGTCAGTCCTCCGATGCCGGCTCCCACGATGGCGACGCGTGGCGATGACACGATCCTCCTTTCTCCAGCCAGACCGTGACACCACGGTCTCGCACGGAACGGCGCGGGACGAACCCAACAGGCTCAGCGCTTGCCAGCTGCGCCATATCTCAAGGGAGCGCAATGTGACCGAGTACCACATCATGCCTCCCGCGGCTCGCCCCACAACAGGATGCGAACGGTGCGCGTCCTCCTTGCCGAGCCGGTCGAGGGCGCAGGGGTGCGTGCTTGCCCCGCGTTCTTCCGCTCTGAAACGAGGCCGGCCCCCTGCGCTGGACTCGGCGGGCCGTCAACCTGAGCGCGATCGACGATGACAGCGTCGAGCGCCGCCTCACGGAGCTCAGCCTCCGACTGCCAGCCGCGATGGCACCACTCGCACGGTACCGGTGGGCGACGAGGGACCGGAACCCGGTCTACCTCGCCGGTCACGGTCCCTTCGACGAGGGACGCCCGGTCTACGTCGGAAAGGTTGGGGTCGAACTCTCAGTCGAGCAAGGCTACGAGGCCAACCGATTCGTCGCGCTCACGATCCTTCGGACCTTGAAGGACGAACTCGGAAGTCTCGACCTCGTCGAACGGCCGCTCGCAGTGACCAACTACGTGAACGTGGGACCCGGCCTCGGCGACTCGTACATGACGGTCGGTGACGGTAGTGCGGACCTGTGGGCGGAGTTGTGGGGGGAGGACGTCGGACTCTGCGCCCGGATGACCGTCGGCGTGTCCGAACTCCCCTGGTCCGTTCCCACCGCGATCGTGTCGACGTGGCGCATCAAGAGCTAGCGGGGGACTTCCGCCGCGACGACCTCTTTCGATCGCGTCCTCGGTGCTGCCATCCTGCCGACGGGTTTCGCGCGGCAGCGATGACCGGCTCGACGGTGACGCCACATCCGAATGGACTCGGGGGTTAACCCTCTTCCAGAGCTTCGCGGCGGAAAATATCATCGAGAAGGCATTCACCGAGGTGTGCAAGCGGGCGCCCCGAAGACGATGGGGCCCTGATCGCGGCGACGGATCACGAGAGCGAGGTCAGCCGGGCAGACGCCCACCCGGCGTCTGAGGCGGCCCCCGCCAAGGAGGCATGCAGGTGAGGATCACTCCAGAAACGCTCCCCCGGGTCCCGAAGATCCGGCACCTCGCAGCCTCGCCCGACGGCGCCACGCTCGCGCTCGTGGTCGACGTCCTCGAGGGGGCGCGGTTCCGGAACGCGCTGTGGCACGCTCCGACCGACGGCTCGGCGCCGCCCCACGAGGTCGACCTGGGCGGCCTCGAGGTGTCGCAGCCTGCGTACCTCGCCGACGGGTCGCTCCTGTTCTGCTCTTCGCCACCCGACGCATCCGCCGAGCCGACGGCACGGTCGGTCTATTTTCTTCCGGCAGACGGCGGTGCGCCGCGCCGTCTTCTCACGGTGCCCGGGGGCATCAGCGCGATGGAGGTCGCGCCCAGCGGTTGGGTGCTCCTCCGGGCGTGGCTGTTCCCGAGGGCGGCCGACCTGGCCGAGGACGCGGCGATCGGAGCCACTCGAGCCGGCGCGGCAGCAGATGCGGTGCTCTTCGAGGAACTCGAGACGCACGACGGGGGGCGGATGTTCGGCCCGCGCTTGCCTCGCCTCCTTCGCTTCCACGTGGTCGAGCCTGACCGCCAGAGCGACCTGACGCCGTCTGCGGGGAGCGGGCTCGTTGAGAGCGACCAAGCCATCTCCCCGGACGGGCAACGGGTCGTCACCACCTGGAAGAAGGTGGCCTCGCGCGGATTTCGGGACTACTCGCTCGAGCTCATCGACGCCTCGGGCCAAAGGACCATCGCCGTCGACGGCCAATTCACCCTGCCGAGGATCTCCGGTGACGGCCGCTTCGTCGTCGCAGAGAAGCTCAACGTCGGCACCCCGGAGCGCGCGGAACGGATCAGCCTGTGGCTCGTCGACCTCGACAAGGACGAGGGATTCGACCTGACGGGCGACTTCCCGCTGTGGACCGACGCGCCGTTCTGGACAAGAGACAGCCGCTTCGTGTACTTCGTCGCCGACGAGCGGGGCCATGCGCCGATCTTCCGGGTGGACGTCGAGACGCGCAAGGTCGAAAGGGTCGCCCAGGGTAGTTACGCCCCCCTCTACACCGGCGCGCGGCCCTGCGCCTCTGCCGCGGAGGACGCCGTCTTCGGGGTCCGGTACTCCTATCGCGACGTGCCGCGGCTCGTTCGGGTCGACTGCTCGGCCCCCCAAGACGAGCGCACCAAGAAGCTGCCGTTCTTCGGAGACGAGATGGAGCTCAACGGCACCGCCTCAGAGATGACCTGCCGGACCAAGGACGACTTCGAGATCCACTCGCACCTGGTCATGCCCCTCGGGACGAGCGAGGAGGCGCCGGCGCCGCTCGTCTTGTGGGCCCACGGGGGACCGAGGGGGTGGAACGCCCAGAACTTCTGGCTTCGCTGCCCCTACGTCCTCGCCGAGCGTGGCTACGCCGTGCTCATGGTGAACCCGGGCAGGTCGACCGGCTACGGCCAGGAGCTGATGCAGCGTGGCTGGTCGGACTGGGGGGCCCACATCCCCGACGACCTCCTGGCCGCGGTCGACGAGGCGGTGAAACGCCCGGACGTCGACCGGGAAAGGCTCGCCGCGATGGGCCACTCCTTCGGGGCATACATGGTCAACTGGCTCGCTGGTCGATCGCAGCGATTCAAGGCGATCGTCGCAAGCGAAGGTGTCTGGAGCTGGGAACTGGACCAGGGGGTGAGCGCGAAGCCCACGATGTGGGAAGAGGAACTCGGCGACCCCTACCTGAACCCCGAGGCTTGGGCAAAGAACTCGCCGAGGCAGGACCTCGCCCGGATCACGACCCCGATGCTCATCATCCACGGGGGGAAGAGCGACCTCGTGCCCCAGGCTCTTCAAGAATGGACCGACCTCAAGCGCCACGACGTGCCGGCGAAGTTCTTGTACATGCCCGAAGAGGGCCACTTCTTGGACGGCAAGCCGAGCGACGTGACCCTCTACTACGAGACCGTTCTCGCCTTCTTGGACCACCACGTGCTGGGAAGGCCCTGGGTTCGGCCCGCCCCCCTGGGCTGACCCCTCCGTTCACCGCTGGTCCCGTTCCGCCGAGCCACCACCTCAGCAGCAACGGTCGCGGACGTGCCAGAAGGCCACGCGACACGATTGATCGGCAGCCGATCAGTCCCCGCGCGCGTGATGCTCAAGGAACGCGAGGATCTTCGCGTGTTTTTCGGTGTCGAGCATCATCAGGTCGACGAGCAGTCCCCAGATCGTCGTCGACTCGAACGAACGGAGCTCACCACGGAGCGAACGCAGCTCGAGCCGATCCTCGATCTCGTACGCGTGCAACTTCCGCGTCGAGGCGAGCAGTTCGTCGTCTGCGTGCCAGAGGAGCGGCGGGATCGCCGAATCCGCCGAGCCGATCTCCTCCGAGGCGACGGCTGTCGCCATCTCGACAAGCAGCTGATGGTGGCGCCGCTCATCGGACAAGATGAGATCGATCAGGTACCGCGCGGCCGGATCCGTGGTGGCGGCCGAGACTCGCTCGTATTCGGCGAGGATCTTCCCTTCGTCGGCTCCGTGGTGTGCGAGTCGCTCGACCAGCTCGCGCATCGTGGTGCTCGCGTCCGCGGCCTGAAGCCGCGCGATCGCCCGCGCGAACCCGTCGCGGTCCTCACTAGCGCGGACCGCGGCTCCGCCCTCGTCGTTGACTGCGGCTTCGTTCGACATGTGTACCCTCCGTGCACGCCAGCGTATGGCTCATGCTAGGCCCCTCCGGACAGCCTGGGGTCCGGTCCGACGAGATCAAACAGGGTCTCAGCCTCGATGGATTCGCCCCTGCTTCCTCATGGGCTACGCCTTTTAGCGCGGTGAGGACTCACTTGAACCACGATTGTGACCATGTGGTGTTGAACGTGCCGCCCCCTGAAAGAGACGGCTTCCAGTTCTGGATGCGCTTCGAGATCGCCACGAATGTATCCCTCCAATACAACATGTAGGCGGGCACCTTGCTGTCGATGATCCGCTGTGCTCTCGCGTAGGCGTGCTGGCGTGCCGACGTCGTCGGAGCCACCACCGCCTGGTGGAAGAGCGATGTGAGCTGCTTTGTGCAGAAGCCGGTCGCGTTCGTGTACGTCGCTGTCGGCGCCGGCTGACACGCGAACGTGGGGACGATGCCGATCGCCGGGTCGCTCTCCGACGTCTCGTTGATGAACGAGAGTGTGTAGTTCTTCTTGGTGTAGAGCTCTGTCAGGAAGGTCTGGACATCCGCACTGACCAACTTGACCTTGACTGTGATCTTCGCGAGGTTCGCCTTGATGATGGCGGCCTCCTCCTGGGTGAATGCGCCTGTCGACGGCGAGTACAGGAGTGTGATCGCCTTGCCGAACCGCTCACCGTTCTTCACCCTGAAGCCGGCCTGGTCCAACATCTTGGCCGCTTTGGACGGGTTGTAGGGGTACTGCTTCATCAGGTTGACCTTGGGTGTGTACAGCTGCGCATATGTCGATGGGATCGCGGCCAATCCAGGAGTGCCATAGCCTGTCACCGCATCCTTGACGATCGTCTTGCGTGTGATCGCCATGAGCACAGCTCGCCGTACTGCCAGGTTCTTGAACGGCGCTCGCGTCGTGTTCATGTTGAGGACGTTGTACCCCGGGGTGGTGTGCACTTGCACGACGCGACAACATGAGGAACCTCTCAACTGCTTGATCGAGGTCGTGGGCAGGAAACTTGTCTGGACGTAGTCGACGGCGCCGCTCAGCAAGTCATCGGTGATCGTCTGCGGGCTCGTCACGATGTCGACGACGATCTCGTTGAACCACGGAAGCGGCTTATTCTTCGTCGCACCGAAGAAGTGAGGGTTGCGGACCAAGACGACCTTTTGGTCCGGAATCCACTGCTTGATCATGAACGGACCGGTACCGACGGGGTGGTTGTTCGCTGCGGTGTCCTTCAGCACTGTTTGGTTGCCGTAGAGGTGCTGTGGCAGGACGTACAGTGTGCCACCCGTCATCCCGATCAGCAAGGGTGCGAACGGCTGCTTCAGTTGGATGACCACCTCGTATGTGCCGCTGGCCTTGACACTTGTTATGTCCTTGGCGAGTGTGGCGGTGATCGTCGGGTCGAGCGGCAGGACTTTCGTGAGCGTGAACACGACGTCCTTCGAGGTGAAGGGCACGCCATCGGACCATTTGACGCCGTGGCGCAGGAAGACGGTGTAGGTCAGGGCGTTCTTCGACAGGTGGTAGCTGGTTGCAAGCGACGGGATGAGCTCCTGCTTCGCGTTGAAGTTGAAGAGTCGGTCCGCGTACAGACTCGTGATGGTCTCATCGGAAGCAACGCCGCCGCTCGTGTCGTAGACGAGCGAGGTTGGGTTTGTCCCAACCACCATCGTCAGGGTTCCCCCTCGGTGCGGCGTCCGTGCCTCGTTCGACGACCCGCCGGCGTCTCCCGGCATGACGGAGGCGACGGCGACCGCGACCAAGGGCAATACGAGCCCGACGGTCAGGTGCTGCCGAGATCGATACGACTTCTTCATATCCCCCTCTTTCTTCAGAGTTCGAACCACTTTCTGGAATGACTGCGGAGCGCTACAAACTGACCACTGAGCGTGAACGTGAACGTGAACGTGAACAGGACTTCCCCTTCGACGGTGACGGGTACGTGACGCACATCCGCGCTCACTCCCCCCCGGCACGCACAAAGAGCGCGTCGACGACGATCGCCCGGTCTGGAAGGACGACCAAGGGATTGATGTCGATCGCGTCGATATCGGCGCCGAGCGCGAGGGCAACCTGATCGAGCCGCTCCACGGCGTCAACGATGCGCTCGACACTCACACGCGGACCCTTTCGCGCACCCTCGAGTACCTCGAAAGCGCGGAGCGATCGGATCATGTCCGATGCGGCTCCTTCCCGTAGCCCGACGGGTCTCACCTGGACATCGTGAACGAGCTCTGCCCAGATCCCGCCCAGACCGGCGAGCACGAAGCGCCCGAGCGACGGCTCGGCTTTGACTCCGAGGATCATCTCGTGGCCGTTGCCGACTTGTTCTTGCACCATGAGGGTGTTACCTCGCGCGAGCAGGTCCGCCGCCGCGGTCTTGACTCTCGTCTCCGACGAGATGTTCAGGATGACTCCTCCGAGCTCCGTCTTGTGGGAGATCCCATCGTCGGCAAGCTTGAGGACCACGGGAAAGCCGATCTCCGAGGCAGCGGTGATCGCCTCTGTCGGCGTGCTCACCACGATGTGACGAACGACGTCGAAGCCGGCCGCCTGCATGAGCCCGAGGGCGGAGCTGCCTCCGAGGAGGTCGCGACCTCCGCTCCGCCAACGACTCGCGAGATCGCCTAATTCGTCGCGCCTCGGTAATCGCGGGGGAAGGGGGCTCATCGCTTGCGCGAGATGGCCCAGGGCCTTGAGGCCTTCGGCGAAACCCGAGAGGACTACGATCCCGTCTTCGAGGTCCCGCTCGATCTCTTCGGGCGACGGGGTACCGCCCACTCCGTCGAGAAGGACGAACATCTTGTCGGAGCTGCGAGCCGCACTCCGGGCGAACTTGAGCGCTCCTCCCGCCGCCCGGCTCCTGGCCCCCGTGGGACCGACGCTGAAGTCGGCGACTTGCACGACCATGTCAACGTCCGGGTCCGCGGCGAGCGCGCTCGCCATGGCCGGCACCGCCGAGTCGGGTTCGGCAACTCCCCATCTGTCCAATGGGTTCTGCGCTGGCAAGAAGGGTGGAAGGAAGTTGTTCAGGAGCGAGATCGTGGTCGGGCACAGGCTCGCCAGCTCCAGACCGCTTACAGCCATGTTGTCGAGCACAAGCTCGTTCTGGCCACCGGAGGCGCTCATGACGGCGATCCGGTTCCCTGACGGTTTCCGTGGCGTCTGCAGCACCATCGCCGTCTCGAGTAGCTGTTCGAGGCTGGTGACGACGATCGCGCCACTCTCTTCGAGAGCCGCAGTGAGGAGATCGTGCGGGAGAGCGAGGGCGCCCGAATGCGCGACGGCGGCCTCTTGCGCAGCCTGCGAACGCCCGACGGGAAGGACTACGACGACCTTCCCGGTGTCTCGTGCCTTCTCACAGACCGAGAGGAACACCTGAGGGCGGCGCACGGTCTCGAGATACGTGCAGACGACGTCGACATCCGGTGAGTCAACGAACAGCTTCGCGAAGTCGGCGGCGTCGGACACCGCCTCGTTTCCGCTCGAGATGGCATGGCTCCACCGGACGCCACGATTGCTGTTGACCAGTGAGGTGAGGACGGACCCGCTTTCGGCGATCAGCGCCACCCTGCCGGCACGGTAAGGGTCGACTTGGTCGGTATAAAGAGCGACGGACGCCGTGAAGTTGATCAAGCCCTGGCAGTTGGGACCGACCACGGCCATCTCCGCGTCGGTAGCGAGCTCGACGAGGAGGCGCTGTCGGTCGCGCCCCTCCTCGCCGGCGTCCGCGAAGCCGAACGCGAACACGACCGCTCCCCGTGCACCCCTCTCGGCCGCCGCCTCAAGCGTGGGAACGACACGCTCCGTCGCGACCGCGATCAGCACGGCGTCCGGCTGAAACGGCACATCGGCGAGGCTCGGCACACAGGGGTACCCCACGACCTCGTCGTATTTCGGGTTCACGCACACCACCTGGCCGCCGAACGAGAGCCGCCGGAAGTTCTCGACGGCGACCCTGCCCCTCCCTGACTCACTCGCCCCGACGATGGCGACGCTTCGAGGTGAGAGCAGCCGCTCGAGAGAGACGACGTAGGCAGCGGCGTCGTGGTATGTCGCTCGGTTCATCACGTCACCGCCCGGACTTCAGTCCTTCTCGCGTCACTCGCGGGGACGGCTTCGAGGGCCGCCCGGCTCGGGGATGAACGGGCCGTCACGGAACTTGAGCGAGGCGACCAGTCCTTCCTTCTCGCGGATGCGGTGGAGTTCATCGAGCTCGGGAGCGTCCGTCGACGAGTGAACGATCACCGAGATGATTCCCGCGGTCTCGAGTGCAACCCTGAGTCCCATCGCCTCCATCCCCATGGTCGTAATGAGCTTGTTCAGGCGCACCGCGTCGGGGGGCAGGAGGGCGATGCGCCGGGCAAGAGCCGTCGCGGTCTCCATCAGCTGATCGTGAGGGACAACTTGGTTCACGATCCCGATGCGTTCGGCCTCTTTGGCATCGAAGTGGTCGCCGGTGAGGGCGTACCGATGGGCGTTCTTCCATCCGGCGAGGGCAGCCAGCAGGAACGTCGAGTTCTGAATCTCTCGAACCTCGGGCTGCCCGAAGACCGCACGATCGGACGCAATGGTGATGTCGCAGCACAGCGCGTACCAGAGTCCACCCCCGAGGCACCACCCGTTGACCGCGGCGATAATCGGCTTCTGGAGTCGCATTAGCGCGAGATGCTTTTCGGCGGTGTCCGTGCTGTCGTTCCACCACCGTTTGAGAAGGTCGCGCGTCCGTTCCGGTGATTCGTCGGCCGCCGGGTCGAGGTCGTAGCCGGAACTGAATGCCTTCCCCGCGCCGGTCAGGACGATCGCCCGGACCGAGTCCTCCCGCTCAGCTTGGTGGAGTGCCTCGTGCATCTCGTCTTCGAGCGCGTGCGAGATCGCGTTCATCTGGTCCGGCCTGTTGAGGGTGAGGGTGAGGACATGGCCGTCCTGCTCCCAGAGGATTGCCTGGTACTCCTCCGGCCTTCGGGTCATGGCAACGCCCTCCCTTCGTCTCCGGACCAGTCGTGAACCGGATCACTCATGGTCGAACAAGTCGATCGTGCACAGGACAGCGACGAAGCTCATGTCGCTCCGAGGCCGCCCCGGTCGGCGCCGATCAACACGACGCGGTTGCCGAAGACCTCTTCTCCCTCGCCCATCGCGTGATGGGCTGTGGGCAACCGATCGAAAGGAAGAACCTCGCCGAGGCACGGATCGATGACGCCGTCGCGGATGAGTTGGTTGAACGCGATCGCCTGTTCGTCGTTCGATCCGTGAGAGCCCTGAAGTCGCTTCTGCAGCACCCAGTGGTAGCGGAGGTCGACCGTGCCTGAGTACCCGGTCGTCGCAGCGCAGATGACAACCATTCCGCCGCGCTCACAGACGAAGATGCTCGTCGGCAAGGTCGCCTCACCTGGGTGCTCGACCACGATGTTCGGGTTGCGGCGTTCGCCGACGACCTCCCAGATCTGCGAACCGAACGCCCGCGCCGCGGCGGTCCATTCGCGTTGGCCCGCCGTGTCGTCCCAGTGCGGCGGGGTCCCCCAGTGGTCGAAGTTCCTCCGATCGATGAACCCCGCCGCCCCCAACTTCCTGCAGTACTCTCCACGCCGCTCATCGGAAACGACGGCCACCGCCAGGGCTCCGGCGTGGACGGCCAGTTGGATCGCCTGGGAGCCGACGCCCCCGGAGCCGCCCCAGACGAGCACGACGTCCCCCCGGTGGACGAGGTGCGGCGACCATCCGTGCAGCATGCGGTACGCGGTCGTTCCGACGAGGGTCGGCGCAGCCGCCTCCTCCCACGTGAGCTGGGGAGCCTTGGGAAGCACTTGGTGTTCCTGCGCGACGCAGAATTGGGCGAACGATCCGAAGTTGGCGGGCGCGTCGTAGCCCCAGATCTTCGACGATGGTGCGAGCATCGGGTCCTTTCCGGAACCGACCCAGGGATCGGCCGGGTCCCACCACCCGGGATGGACCACGACCCGGTCACCGACGGCGACGTTCTGCACGCCGTCGCCGACCGCGTAGACGATGCCCGCGGCATCGCTCCCCCCAATGTGGAAGTCCCATGGAGAACCCGCCTTGTTGCGCATGGCGATCACGTCGACGGGGATACCCCTCGCTGCCCAGACGTTGTTGTAGTTGATGCCGGCTGCCATGACGCCGATGAGCACTTCACGAGGTCCCAGTTCGGGTACGGGTAGCTCTTCGATCTTGAAGGCCTCGCGCGGATCTCCGAAACGGTCCTGCCGCACAACCTGGGCGATCATCCGGTTCGGCACGACGCCGACGGGCGGCAGCTCTCCGACAGGAACAAGATCAGGCCTGGACACGAGCAACTCCTGAAGCGCCTAGGATCACCGCGGACTGCCGCCCGCCTGCATATAACATCGAACTCTCCCCAAGATGAATGTGCGCATGAACCAGTTGGTCGCCGAGACGAACGAGTATCTCGTCACGTTGCTTGAGGCGCTGAGCGACACGACGCGGCTCCGGATCGTGGAACTGACCCTCGAACGAGGAGAGGTGGCATGCTCCGAGCTCGACGAGACGCTCGGACTCGCGAAGTCGACGATCTCGTACCACACCAAGATCCTCAGTGCGGCAGGACTCATTCATACCGAGCGAGACGGTCGCTTCTTCAAGTACGGGGCGACGAAATTGGCCGATGAAGTCCTTTCGTCGTTGAAGGATCTCGCCTCACGCAATCCTCGGGGCTCCGAATCCGACCAGAATGGTGCGTAGAGGACACAGGAAGTCCCCCCTCTGGCGGCAAACCGCGCCTGTAGCCGATCCATAGACCCCCGCTTCAGTTCGATGGTTTTCGAACAGACAGCACACTAAGGCAGCGTCGCCCGTCAGGCAAGTGCGGTGGAGACGATGGGTCGACGACCGACTCTCGCTCGAGTTGTGCCGACTCCTCAATCTGGACGATGAGCGCCCGGGGACGCGCTCGTCGCTGCCGCCGATGAACCGTCGACGACGCACCCCACTCGAGAGATGACCCACTTGCTGCGACGGGTTGGCGATGCGCCCCGAGTTCCGCCACCGAGCAGGATCTGCAGCCCTCGAACGGCTGGCCTTCGATGGACGTCGACGAGCGGCTCGTCCCGGCGCTCTTGACCCCGAAGTACTCGGTGGTTGCGTCGGGAAGGAGATGTCTCGTCTCGTCGGGAAACCACCTTCCTCGGGTTCGTCTGGGGCAGTGGGACCTACAGCGTGGGGTAGCAACGACGCCGATTCACCACGATCCACGGTGCTCGGGGATGCGCGAGATGACGGGCAGGCAGAGAAGGAGCAGGAGCGCGAACGCCACGTATATGACAGCCTGAACCTCGCCTGGATTCGCCGCTTGGGCCAGCACTGCCGTCGTGATCGAGATCGTGATGATCGATCCCACAAAGAGAGTGGTCGAACGCAGCGCGGCGATGGAGGCAGAGTCTTGCGGTGCGAGCTGCAGTCCCGCGTTCCGGCCCGCGGGTGCAGCCATCCCGAAACCGATTCCGATCGCACAACTTGCAATGGTGAGCCACTCGTACGCCGACAACCCGGATGGACGCACGGCGAGCGCAGCGATCCCGACGGCGGTGATCGTCGCTCCTGCGAAGAGAGGGAGTCGGTAGCCGGTCACTCGGAGTGCCATCGCAGCAATCGTCGACATCACGATGACCGCCCCTCCTTCGGCCGCCAGCAGCGTTCCCGATCCGAGTGCATGCATGTGGTAGCGGTCAACCGCGTAAAGGGGGACGAGCGCGATGAGTCCGGTCGTCGCTCCACCGTACAAGACGTTCATCATGTTGACGGCTGCGAAACCGCGTCCGGAAATCAACCTGGGAGAAATGAAGGGATTCGCGACACCGCGGATGTGGCGCACGAATTGTCCAATTCCGACCACTCCGACCACGATCGGCGCGATCACCACGGGCGTCCACACCCGCCTGCCCGGTTCACCGAGCTCGCTGATCCCGACCATCAGGCTCAACATCCCCATGCCGAGGAGCAGCATTCCGCTCACGTCCACCGGACGGCGCTCTCCGAGCGTCCGCTCGGGGTCTCGCGGGACGTACTTCAGGCAGAGGAGCACCAATACCAGTCCGATAGGAACATTCACGAAGAAGATGCCGCGCCAGGACCAGTACGCCACGAACAGGCCACCGAAAATGGGGGCGATCATCGTACCGATAGGAAAGATGCTGCCGAACAAGCCGACCGCCTTGTCGCGCGCAGAGCCAAACTGCTCCACCACGATTGCGGTGGCCGAAGGAGTGAAGCCGGCTCCGCCGGCCGCCTGTACGACCCTCAGTCCGATGAGGAGGTAGATGTTCGTCGCCAAGCCGCAACAGAGCGAGGCGGTGGCAAACACCAGCACGGAGAACAGGAAGAACCGTCGCCGGCCGTATCGTGCCGAAGCGTTCCCTGCGAGCGAAAGCATCAATACGATGCCAACCGAATACGCAGTGATCGTCCAGCTGGTCCAGTTGATCGAGGCGTGAAGCCCTCGTTGGATCGCGTGTAACGCCGTGGCAACGATCGACCCGTCGATCGAGCTCATCAACAAGGCCATTCCAACCACGGAGAAGATGACCGCGCGGTGAGCCGGAATCTCGTCGCGTGCTGAAGTTTGCGGGCTCGAGCGCTCCAAGGATGCCCCTACAGGTCCGCGTGTCCGTGACGCTGATCGGTGCGGTCCGCATCGTCGAGCCGCTTGCCCGCCTGAGAAGACGCCGAAGTCGCTCTCTGTGGTCGCGATGCGGTCGGCGCAGGCTCTGGGCGCTTGGACGTCCCGGTGTAACGCTGCGACATCGGGCCAATGGCGTCGACATCCACCTCGATGAGGAAGGGGGCCTTGGCGGCCAGCGCCTCGAGGACGAGTTCGCCGAAGGCGATCGAGGTCTCTGCTCGTCCAGACCTCAGGCCCAGCGAACCGGCAAGGACGCCGAAGTTCGGCCGACCAAGTTCGACGCCGAAGTGTCGCCCAAACTGCTTTTCTTGAATGTTGCGGAGCACGCCGTATCCACCGTCGCTGAAGACCAGAACGACGACTGGAAGGTCCTCCGCTGCGATAGTCGCCAATTCCCCCACGCTCACCATGAGTCCGCCGTCACCCACCATGCACACGACAGGATCGCCAGTCGCCGCGGCCGCCCCGATCGAATGAGGGACCCCAAGTCCAATGGCGAAGCTGTTGGGCATGATCGAGCGACGGCTGCGGTACACGGGAAGAAGTCGGTTTCCCCACGTATAGGCGGGAATGGTGGAGTCCTTGACCACGACCGTGTTGGGTCCGAGGATCCGCGCCAGTTCGTCGAGCAAGGCCGCCTGTGGTCCGATCGCCTCGCGCAGGCGGCCCCGCGCCGCGGTGGCCGCTGCCGAGACACGCGCCAACCACGACGGGTTGGCCGCCCTGGGACGGTGCTCATCGAGCTGAGTCAGAATGGCTTCGACGACCCGGCAGGCGTCTCCACGCAGTTCGATCTCAGCGGTGTAGTTCCGTCCCGGAACATCGGGATCGACGTCGATCTGGATGGTCCGAGCCGGTAACGCCATCGCCCAGTTCTCCGTGTTCGGTCCCTGGTAGCGGGTACCGATCCCCACGAGAAGATCCGCGTCGTGGACGAGCGTGCGTACATCGGGATCCCAAGACAGGTTTCCGATACACAGAGGATCCGATTCCGGGATGACACCGCGGGCGTTGGGGGTCGTGAGGATGCCTGCTCCGATCCGCCGCGCCAGTGCGCAGATCACGGACTCGGCTCCTGAGCGCACGGCCCCACCTCCCGCCCAGATGATCGGTCGTCGCGCCGCAGCAATTGCGCGCGCAGCCTGTCGCAATTCCGTAGCTACCTCACCGATACCCGTCGGCTCGACGTCGCCCGTCGGAGTGAACCCCGTCCGCGGACCTCCAGACGTGAGGCTGTATTGGACGTCGATCGGCAACTCCACTGAGACCGGACCTTGGGGCGCCTCGACGGCAGCGTGTCCAGCCCTCAGAAGGAGGCTCTCGATGTCGTCCGGCGACTGAGCGCGCAGTACCACCTTCGACACGGCCCGCAACATCTCCGGTTGATTTGGAACCTCGTGAATGAAGCCGCGGCCGTGGTCCAGGTACCGCGTTTCGATTTGCCCGGTCAGGTGGAGTACAGGCGTACCGGAGGTGAACGCTTCGACCAGGCCTCCCATGGCGTTCGCCGCCCCTGGGCCGGTGGAGGTGAGGCACACCCCAAGTCGCCCGGAGACCCGGGAGTAGCCATCGGCCGCACCGGCTGCACCATGCTCGTTGCGCGTGGTGACCGTACGAATCGAGGCACTCGTACCCAGAGCATCGTAGATCGGCAGGTTCTGGACACTCGGAACACCGAAGACCATCTGAACGCCAAGCTGCGAAAGCGCGTTCACGACTGCAACTCCGCCCGTCGGAAGCGTCTGGGGCTGGAGCCCCTCCTCGTGCAATGCCTTCTCTTCCATCTCCCTCACCGTGGTGAATGCGCGTGCGGTACCGACCACACGAGCTGCCCTTCCTGCCTTCAGCATTCGCGGTATTCGGCGAACACGGACATGAGCAACTCGCCAGTGACCAGATCCTCTCCAGCCGTTCCGACGGACTTGAAGATCGTACGCTGGGCATCTGCAGTCGAGGACGATCTCAGAAAGAGACACGACGCTTTCGCGGCTCGGAAGTGCTCCGTCTTCAGGGCCATGATGACGTCACCCGCCTCGCGCAACGCCATTTCGACGCTGTCGACGGCAGGGGCCGCTCCGAGAAACGTGGAATCTTCGAGCTCCCGAATCCGTTGGTTCGTGAGATTCCACCGAACCGGTTCTCGATTGCCGACGCATCTCGTCTTGACGTCGGCCGATATCAATCCCCCCGACGAAGCGAATCGAAGTTCGTTGCCGGACCTCATGGGCGCGCTACCTGCAGCGGAGATGGGAAACATGGAGCGCGGAATCGCGCCGCGCACGGGCAAGGCACCAGCATTTGCGATCTAGACCGCTGGGTGACGTGGTCAGGAATGGCCCGGCGGCGCACGGCGGACGCGATCGCGACTTGGCCGTGACGCCGACGGGAGTAGCGCCGCCGGCCCGCAGGTCTGGAGGAGGGGGCGATTCAGCGTGCCATCACGGGGACGAAGCCCTCGGCCACCTCTCCGGTCTGGACGTCGACGAGGTTGTTCGCCCAGTCGGAGGGTACGTGGTCGAGCGGCTCGATGACCTCCTCGACCGTCGGGCCGATCCGGGAGGCCACGTCTT